>MDTB01054348.1_pt1 | contig 69569 bp, 49 predicted proteins | sample 811161 | NCBI WGS metagenome assembly MDTB01 (sample SAMN05326650, study PRJNA326480) | marine metagenome | isolation source: seawater | place: Mediterranean Sea | collected 2009
ATACTTCTCTATATTCAAAATGATACTTTAGGTTGCGGATGTGTGTATCCGCAATATGAGCAAATCTCATTTATCCTCCGATAATTCTTATTGTAGGACTAGTATAGCAGGAGTTGCGGAGGGTGTCAACTAAATTCTTTTGAGACCAAGTTCTTCTAGTTGATTTGGGGAAAGTTTCTCTAAGATGATTTGGAATGCCATCTTTTCAGATTCAGTAATAGCGTTGATATCGCCAGATTCGGCAAGGTGTTCCATTTCTTCTTTGATAATTTCTTTTAATCTTCTTTTGGTGATTTGCATTATTGGCTCCTCAAAAGTCAAGTTTATATTCTAAATAGTCTAAATCTGTTATAAAGTCAGCATTTTGTTTTCTGGTCAAAAACTCATCTCGTGGCATCTCTGCAAGGTCTGGATATGGGTTGACTGAAATGCTCTTGCAAGCAACTCCGTATTCACGAAATTTCTTTGCTATAGAAAACTCTTTGCTTTTCGCATCCTCGTCAAGAGCAAGGAATACCTCACGTTTGCTCCGACATATCTTTTGGAAGAGCTTGTGATTCTCTCGCAAGCTAGACCCAAGAATGGGAATGCAGTTTTTGTGTCGTATTGCATCGAACGCTCCTTCTACAATTACTATATCATCATCCCAATCAATATTTAAATCGTTAAATACCAAGTCCTTACTTGCTCTAGGGTTTTTGTATTTCATCCAATCATCAGTATAAGAGCGAGCAACAAAATAGTTTAGCTGACCTTTTCTATTGAAAGACGGGATGATTACTCTGCCCTGATACTCACCAAAGTCACAAAAGCCTATCTTCCATCGAAGAATATCTAAGTCTGTAATATCTCTGGAGTACAAATACTCTAGTGCTTTTTTCTTATCTCCGGTCTTTGGGCCTGTAAGTGATTTAAATTCTTGTGGAAAGTTAATTACTTGGTCTGGCAGTTCTTCTGGTTCATCAAAAATGAACTCATACTTTGATAAATCAACCTCTTCTGCTATGTTAGACCATTCCGCATAATATTCTGGGGCGTGTTTACTAACAAGGTAAGAAATCTTACTGCCTGAATATCCACAAATCCAACACTTGAAAGCGTTTTTGTCAATATTGATAGACATTTTCTTTTTATCGTGGTCGCACTTAGGGCAATGAAAAAGCATCTCACCACCGCTAAACCATGGTCTTCCAAAGGCTTTTTTAAGTATTTCCCTCTTCTCGTGCAATTTTGTCCCCTGCTAAAGCTATAATAATACTATCGCACATATCCAACATTCCTGGTTTTGGATTTCCATGCTTCGTATATATTATCTCAATATCGGGGTAGTTGTCAATAACAAACTGCAAAACTTTTTCTTTGGCGTTGTCGCCTCGCTTGATGCCGACGCCAGCTTGCTTTCTGGCTGATGTGGCTGCAATCATTTTGGGCTGGATATCAAACGTCTCGTAACACATCCACGACACTATACCATTAAATCGAGACAATGTCGATAGTGTTTGTGCGGATGAAAAACCTGAGCGGAAAGAGTGAAGCGACTGCTCTATATAGATATTTTCAATATAAAACTTGTCGACTATCTCTAAGAGTTTGTTCTTTATAAATTTAGCTTTGTGGTACAAGCTTGGAAACTTGTTTTTGTTTCTAGTGTCCCAGAAAAAGCTTTCCTTTATTTGTCCGTCTTGGATTACTGTTGCACCAGTTATAGAGGTTGAGATGTCAAGTCCCAGAATGCATTTGTTGTAATTTTTCAATATACTTACTCATCAAGAATTCTCTAGCTTCTTCGTCAGCGTAATACCACTTCCATAATACAGAGTTTTGTATTTCGTTGACTTTGTTTTCTAGTTCTTCGTTTGTCTTTTTCATTAGTTCAATTTGTTTTCTACTTGGCGGTGGTGGTTCAATACCAAGTTCTTCAGCTACTTCTACTATACCATAATAATCATTTGTATCTAAAGCCATTCTTGCTTTTTCAAAAAGACTTATTTTGTAATCCCTTTCAAATTTTGATAAATTTTGTAGTTTGTCGGGATGTACCTGGGATGCTATTTTTTTAAAAACGCCTTTTAGATTTTCGTCTTTCTCTTCTTTCTTTGCCTCAATTATATCATCTTCTGATTCTGGGTCAATATTAGACTGCTCGTCTGTGGGCTTTTGATTTGACTCCTGTGGGGTCACAGGCTTTTCCTCTGTCTTTTTTGATTCTTCAGGATAACCAAGCCGGGCAGATAATTCTTTTGCGAATAAGGGTTGAGCTTTGTTTGTTATTTTATTTGTCATTTCTAAACTATTTTTTAGAAATTTATTTCTGAGGATTAAAAGTTCAAACTTTCCCTCTAGCAGAACGTCCACCTTAGAAGTCCATTCGCATTTTAATCATATAATCTCGATCTGGAGTTTTCTTTAGTGGTCTGGCCATTGTTGCAATTGCAATTAAGTTTTTATTTTCATCATATATGCCAACTTTTGATATAAAGGTTGTGCTTTGGAACGAAGCACTATGATTATCAAATCGAGATTTAGTTATGTTTTTAATCGTCCTCTGTGGTTCCGAAAAAGAAGAACTGGTAAAAATCACAGATTTTGATTGAGGCAATAGAAACGTTGGGTTGTTAGAGTAGTTTAAATCTCCCTTTTCTGCATATGCCATCATTGTTAAAGTTGGTATTCTATTTGTTCCTCTGAATTTAACCTCAAAAGTAGTGTGCTCTATTTCCGCTTCTGTTGGAGCTGCGCCTTCGTCTGAAGCTCCGACAAATGGTAACCCGGTTCCGAAATTTAACCAGGCAGGATGACTATAGTCGCCGTAATCTGCGGTAACACTCCCTCCGGATAAATCCCAAGAGCCGGTTAATAGCAACAGCCCTTGTTCATATATTGCAATCCCGCCGGCTGAGCCTGATTGTGCTCCGGTTGTTTGTATTAAGTGTCCGTCTTTGTTGGAGTCCTTAATCTGACCTACAAGATTCCCACTTACATAGCAATTAAGCTCTATACTTCCTTTCTCAATTGATGATCCATAAAATATCCCAGGGATACAAACCATGTTTATTTTTTTTGTTCCTAGATCTGCATATTCTATTGGCTTGCCTGCATGATCTCGTGAGTTAACCACACTGGTTAAGGATCTTATATATTTTTTATTACTACCTGCAAAAGATGGTGGCTCAAAGGCATTAAACTGGTTATTGTCGAATTCGTCACCTGCAGCAATGTATATACGAGTCAGGCCGGCCTTAAGTGGGTACGATTGCGTTACAACCATACCAGCAGCAAAATCACCACCAACATTAAAATCAGATGTTGCTATTGTTGAGTATGAATAACGGGTGGTGTCCTGGCTTATAAATCCGTATATCAAGGAGTCAGACGGCCTATTTACATTCAACTCGTGAAAACTTATTTGGCCATTGGTTATGTGTTTTAGTTTGTTGCCAAAATCGCCATCTGTTAGTATTTCGTTATTTCTGTATACTTTACTATTTTGAATTAAAAAGCTATACTTTGGATTGGCGACGATAGTCGAATATATTATATCTTCGTCGCCAAACTTTTTAAGAGTCATTTTTAATAATCCAATCGGACCCTCAAAGTAACTTCGCTTGATGGATCCTTTCTAAGTGGTTCAGACATCTTAGCAACCGCCAACAATTCGTTGTCAGCAGAATATAGACCTACAGTTGTTATGTAAGATCTTGGTGGTTTCATAAGGTCGTTTGCTTTTACTTGAACCTTACTACCACTTAAGTAAGTTGTGTTTGAGCTGTAGTTAAACTCATTATGACTAGCTCTACAAAAATAAATTGTAGAATTTAACTCTGTCGTATTATTGAATTCAATATTCTGTACCCTACGAACAAAACCATCAGCGAATTGATCCATAGAGCCAGTTTTCATAATGTCATCTCTATGGTGGGCACCTGCCATCAAGGTCCACTCGGTCAGGGCTTCGGCGCCAAGATGGCCAGTTGAGGCTGGTAACACAACAATGCCCGCCTGGTAGAATATTAAACCCCTGGGGTTGGTGCCTGCGGTTGCATCAGAACTACCTGTGTAAAGTAATCCATATTCGCCAGCTGGTGAGTTTATATTGTAATTATCTTGTGCTCCTGTATCTGCAAAAGTCACATTTGATGTAAAGGGCGCATCAGATCCTGAGTGAGTCCCCATAGTCATCGAAAAAGAACCTTTTTTAATCTCATCTTTCACAAGAAGTCTAGAAAAGTTTATAAAAACGGCGGTACCGATTTTAGATCCACCAGAGTGGTTTCCATCAAAATCAAAAGGGCGGACGTCTCCATTTGTATCAAAACCAACTAACACTTGGGCCATTTGTGAATAGATGTTTTTCTTTTTGGTGGCCTGATTTGTCACAGATGAAACTATGTTTGCTCCTTCGAGCGAAGTGTTTATCGAACCATCGGATGCACTTATATAGCCCCAAGTGACATCAAAAAGTTGATTGGCCGAAGAACTTAAATAGGGATAGTCAAAAATCGACTTAAACATGCCGTGAGAATAGCTCTTTATGTTATTATTACCATCATAGGTACCCGAAATAAGTGTTCCTGTGATTGGTATTGCTTCATGTAAGAGGGTTCTTGATGTTGTTCTGTCTGCCTCTGAAAAACTTTTAAAAAATGTGTTAGCCATTACTATCTCCTAAACTTATGATTTCTTTATTATTCTTATTGGTACATCAATGCTGTAGCCGGTTGTTACACCCACAATATTAATTAACGTATCAATAAATTTGTAAGCTGTTATTGTCTCGTTAGCAGCTTCACCTTGGTTGATGACGAGGTCTGTGTCACTTGTGATAGTTGTTCCAAATTCGTCAAATAATGCGGACGACTGTCGTACATGCATCGAAGTTCTTGGATAAAATCTCAATATACTGCCCAATGGTCCTGGGAATCTTTCATAAAAAGATCCCATAGTTTTTGCTGCCTCACGATCATTTGGATTATTCTGAAGAATTAGATGTCTTGTTCTTGCGTCATCAATAACAGGATTCGGTCCACCAGCTCCGCGAGGGGGACCTTCGACACAAGTGCTACCATCACCTTGAACAACATAGTAAGATGCAATACCATCGTCGTCAACAAACTGATTTGGGATTGTCGTTGTTGCTGTCTGAGCTGCGTTAATTTCTTCTAAAACTAAAAGCCTATGGTCCATCTTTATCAAGAAAGCAGTCTCTACAAGGTCTGCTGGAATTCTCTGCCTAAAAGATAAGCCACCCTCTGTTGAGTCAATGCCTTGGTCAACTGCGATATGGCGAGTTTTGTCTTTTGTACTAATATTACCTGCACCGCGGAGTACACCAGTTTTTAGTTCCAATTCTACGCCGTTGCCGTTTTCCTCTGTGTTCTTATCTGCCAATAAAACATAGCCAACGCCGAAGTTTAGGTTGTCGGAGCCGAGACCAGTAACTGATCTTGTATTGTTACCAAATCTTTCATTTAGTTTAAAAATTGGCATATACAAAATATTATTTCTTGTCATAGTAATAAGTTTACTTTTCATCAGAGAAGTGTTGTTAGTAAAAGCTTCCAAAACTGGGGTTTGCATAATCTCCAGATCGTAAAAAGCTGAGCCGCTTGGGTGTGAGCCATTAAATACGTTATAATTTATTTCTTCGTCACCAAATGCAAATTTGGTTATCTTGAAGTTACCTCTTGCTAATCTTTGTCGACCAGCATCAGTGAGTACGGCATCTAAAATAATATCGCCGGAATTGTCTAAAAAAGCCATTAACTTACTCCTCTGTAAAAAAATACTAAAAATCACTAATAAATAGTGTTTTTTGATTAAATAATCCTTTTATATTTTATTCTTCCCCTGTTAAGTCTATTGTATCTTGAATAAACTTAACAACCAAGTCTATCATCTTGCCTGAATCTTTTGATCTTATTCTAATTTTAAATTTTTTGTCCCATATAGAGTCGGCGGCCGAGTCTTCATTTCCCAAAGTTAGCCCTTCTGGATTTGGAGCTGATTTTTGAAAATCATAATGACTTGCAATATATTGTTCGTGTGTCATAAGTCCTTGATCAAACCTAGCTGATTCGACAGAGTTGTCAGGTATCTGAATTTCTTCTTTTAAACTTTCAAATACACTTGAATAATCAACTATTGTTTGTTCAAAATTTGGGGCCACCTTTAACAATCTCTCAAAAACAATATTATCAACTCTCTTATTTTCGACCATCTCATAAGGTTCAGCTTCTAAAAATATTCCATTTGCATAACTAACCATTCTTACTCTAAATACTTCTGTTGGATTAGAGTAAAGTGCATTTTTCTTGTTCCATTGGCGATCGCCAAACCTATAATTATCTATTGCTCTAAATACATAATAATAGTATTTGTTTGGTTCCATATCATGCTCAATTAACGCAGCCTTGTTTTTAGGCCGATGGGATCGCCAAATCCTTTCAGGATCTTCTTTTCTGAAAATATCGCCATTACTATAAAAAAAGTTTATATGTTCTGGTGGTACGTTTATACGGCACACTTCATAAGCGGCTGGTAATGAATCGGTTTTAAACTTAATTAATCCGTTTTTGTCCATTCCATATTTAGTTTTTAACTTTTGTTTAAATGATGACGATAGTCTTTGCCCTTTTGGCCGTCCAAGATAAGGCTCTGTTTCCTCTCCATAATTCATAGTCATTAAAATCTTAACTTTGTCTTCAACTCCTTGAATAGGCAGAAAAGAAACTTGAGGTGATATCGGCGGCATATCTCTTATCTCAACCACCTGTTCAAAGAACGGGGCCTCTATTAAGTAGACACCAAGCTTCGACATGATTCCCAAGTCAATGTACGGCGAGGAGACAGAAGTATTGTTTACATCATATCTATATTCCGTGCCAAGTACAAAATTAATACTAAAAATTTTATATCTATATTCTTTAAATGGCATTACTTGTGAATCTAAAAAATTAATTGTATCTATTTCATTGCTATCCATTAAAACAAACTTTTGAACAAAAACCTCCTCTCCTGACTCTAAAATTTCATGCTTTTCAACCACATAGCCAACTACTTCGGAATAAGCTTTTTCACCGCTAAGCAAATCTACGTAAGATCTTTGAAGTTTTGCGTTTGATATAAACTCTTCGAACTCAGTGCAAAATATTTGACTTTTAATGGTTTCTTCCAATCTTAACATTGGAACATTGTTCCACCCTGTATAAAATAAAGGATAGTGTTTCATGTTAACTTTTTGGAACATATAGTTACTACTATTAGGAAGATGGGTTTTTAAAATATCATAAAACCCATCCCTTATAGTTATTGGAAGGTTGTTGACAACTCTATCATTTAGTGTTGATTGGCCACTTTGTGTTCCCTCGCCATAGAGTGTGGTCACAATTGAGTTTTGTTCTGGTTCGCTAGTTTTAAATGAGTCATCCAAAATCATCGATGCTTTTGTAGTAAAAAATGTACTCGCGCCGTCGATCTCGGCCATAGGAGAGTCTTCTGGGTACATCGTTTCCATCAGAATCCTATCTAAGTTATTTTTTTGCAAAAGTGCGCCGATTTGGCCGCCCTGTGTTGTGTTTATCTTTATTTCAACATAGTTTTCAGCATAAGCTTTCATAAACTCGTTAATCTCATTAAATTTTTCAACTCTATTTGATGGAAACTTAAGAATATTAGAAGTTTTATATAACATGTTCAACCCGGGTAAAACGACGTCGGGGTCGTACTCAGCGCTATCGGGATCAATTCGGGCTTTTTTCAATGACCTATATGCTGATAAGATTTGGTTCATTCCAAGATTTGCAGCGGATTGCTGCAATGCATTGCTTTCTGGGTCTAATATTCCTTCTTTATAATCTTTTTGTAGCTCTAGGGAGTTATAATAATAATAAATATTTGGAACCTCTAGTTCGCTTTCATATCCTTTAATATTTACGAAATCAACGTTTCCTACATTTTTTGTTATTTTCGCACTATGGAAAGGCGCCATTAGCATACCATTTAGCTCTTCTTCAAAAAAAGCAACTGGAGCATCGAAGACATAGTCTTTGTATCTCCAATTATCGTCGCCGCGGGGGTCTGTTTTTAATATACCTCTTCTATAAAAATCTGCGGTGGAGCCCCCGGGCCAGTCTTCAAGTTGACCTACTGCGCCCCAGTTTTGTCGTCTATCATTACCATAAAGATACATATTAATAAGCATGTTCATCTTTTCTTGAACAGGCTTGCCTGACGTAATAAAAGCTCTTGGTGCGTATGTTTCTAAAAATTGTTCTCTGTTGTTCCTAATTCCCACCCAATTTTTAGACACATCATTATAAAGAGCAAATCTTACATTCTCGAATTGTATGTTTCCACTATTCTCAATTCGAATGCCACCTCGTGACAAACTTACTCTGGCTAATGAGTAATTTCCTGACTGATCTAGCGGCAATAATTTTATGCTCCGGATGCCGGGGTGGATAGTCGAATTTCGAGGCTGATCTTGGGTCGCGTATGGATTTTCATGGCCGGCTGTTGGCTTATATCTAATCGATTCATGCTTACTGGGTTGTGTTGCAGCATACCAATAATTTTCCAAAGACCACCTAAACAAATCTGCTTCTTCTAGATCTTCTTTTGGTCTTCCTTTAAAGTAAATATTGCCATGGTTAAGAAGACGCTTAGTTCGACTAGAATTTCTAGATACAGTTTTTTTAAGTTCTGCAAGCGGTGGGGCATCTTTGGTCAGGCACAAACTATTTGGTATTATTGTAATTTCTCTTGTAGCTGTTGCGAACACTCTAGGATATGGGAATTTTTCGGTGAGTGTATGTGGTTCATAAATTTGCGATGCTTCATCAGAGTCTTGCGGTAAAAAAGGCTGTGGAAAAGGAGCAGATACTCTTTCTGGACTAGCCGCAACCTCAGTGGGCTGGCCGCCGTTTCCGCCGCCTCTCTTGGGTGGAGGGCCCTTGCCTTTTTTGGGGGCTGGACCTGATCCACCGGGTTGTACTGGTTGTTGCTCTTCACATGGATTTCTTTCAATAGCCACTGGTCCCTCCTCCCACTATTGTTGTGGTGGCGCTGGAAGGTGTACTTGCAGATCGTCCAGATCCGAGTCCTTGAGCTGCTCTTTGTCTGAATCCCGGGCCGGAAGACCGGCCGCTTGATCGTGGGCCCTGCTCTTCATTAATATATACGTTATCAACCATAACCGGCTGGGTGCCGTTTTTTGTTTTAATGTTGTTTTTGGGCATGTACATGTACATGCCCAAAGAATCTACTGGTTCTGTGCTAGCTAGTACAAAACCTTTGGAGGCAGTATAAACGTAGCGATCATACAATTCGACATTTTCTGTACTAATATTTTGCCTTCTTAAGTTTCTCTGTTGAGAACGCGCTTGTTCTGTTGAGGTACCTTGCTGTACTCTTTGTTGATACCCTTGTGATCTAGATCTTCTGTTTTCATTATCAGTATTCATAGATCTTAGTGCATTTCTATTAGAAATCGTATGCCTGATAAAGTTATATAAATTACCTAGAGCTTCTTTTGTAAAGTAGTAATCTTTATACTGCTCCTCCACTTGATCCAAAAAATCTTCTCTATTATCTACTTCAACTATAGATTCAAGTATCGATTGTTCCACTGTGGAAGGAATCGTTGCCACTTGTTCTCCGCATTCATTTGTACTAATTTCGGAAAGTGACATAGTCTTTGTTAACAAATAGTTAAATGTTGTTCCTCCAAAATTATTAAGACTTGAATTGTGGCTATTCAGAGGATCTGTATGTTGAGTCGATGTATTGCTATCATATGTTTCGCCGTATGGGGAATACTCAGTTGCAGAAATAATTTCTGAGTAGTTTTCTTCATATGACCCAATACTTCTTACGCGATACAGGGCTCCTCTGTTTATTTGGGCGCCTGCTGAATTGAAAAAAGCTGGAAGCTCAACATCCGGATTGGTGTTTTGAGTTTCTGCTGGTGATCTATCGGATACTATCGTTTCTAACGTGAAGAATTCTGCTACTTGTCGGCGATCGTCGTCTTCTGCATTCTCAACATTGTAAAATACAGAGTTTTTAGACTCTACCTTAACGCTTCCTCCGATATCGGATTTGATTGTTATAAGATTGCTCGGAGCAATTACTCCTAAATTTACCATTCTTTTGTGCGTTCCAAGGTTCATAGTACTAGCAATATCTGTATTATTTTTAAAAATCCTTTTCCTTAGAGAACTTTCAATTTTTTGCAAAAAATCAAAAAACATTTTTAAGTTACCGATATCTGCAGTATCAGGTTTTAGATTTCTAATTGTCTCGTTTTTTAGATCGTTATTAAAATTTTCTTTTTTTGTTAACAAATAAGACACTTCAAAAGCAGTGGCAACTGCAGTTTCAATAGCACCTATAAACTCATCCGATCTTTCCTCGATGAAATATTGTGAAAATTGTTCTGTTTCATAATCATAGCTCCCTCTATTATCAAGTTGTTCATCACCATCGCTTCTTATTATAAAGTCTGCAAAAACAAAATAGGGCTTTTCCGCTTCCTTGACATATCTTTCAAATGATTTCATCGCTGATTGTAGACGTGAATGCAATCTTTTTAAACTAATATCGACACCATCAAGAATGGTTAATTCTGCAGAATATTTGTACCTGCCCTGAGTTATATTTTCATATAAGTCATAATCATCTAGACGAAATAAAGAAGATATCCCCCTTGAAATATAAAAATCTTTAAAAACCTCTATTAAATCGGCTTTTCTTTCATCATCTTCATCCACACCAGCGGGCAAGTCGTTAGAGTCTGAAAAATTTACTAAAATTTCTTCTATTTGATTATTATCATAATTTGAATAATCAGGAACTGACATTGAATTATTGGATATTGGTTGATTGGTAACCCTTCTTCTGCTTATTTTCATAGTATATATTCTTGTATTTTCTATACAGCTTTTTACAAAATTATATGAGTTTATTTCGCTTTCAGTTGCATTGCGCATTAAATTTTGTTCAGAATAAAACTCTGGATTTATTACTTCTCTATGAAAATCTAATAAATAAGAATATTGAGAATTTGATTTCAAGATCTGTTCCTTGTTTGTTGTAAAAAATGTAGAATATTTTGAATCTGCAATACTTAGATATGTTGCTGCCCAGTCGATAAAGTTTGGAGTATCTTGCATTTCTTTTTTTAAAACTAGCTTTCTCATCTTAGAGCCGGCAATAGTATTTAATGCGTTGTCTTCTTCATCTTGACGTACCTCCAACATACCCATGCCGACTTCCGACCTTAAAACACTCAGAATATTGTCTCCAAAGCTTAAACTACCATAAGGCGATGGTACAGAGTCCCCTTCTGTGTTGGTCGCATCTGGGTACCCTAAAAACGTGTTTTTCTCCGATAGTGGCATGCCATCAAAACCTAAAGCTGCTCCTATATGAATTTTTGAAACAACTTTTGTGTTTTGTATTTGTCTTCTTGATAGAAGTCTACGGCCGGCCATGTCTCCGCCGGCCGGCCCGGACATCCAGCCCACATATCCATCAGGGCCGCGCTGGCCTTCTATATCTGGATGGTAATGTGCTAGTCCATTCCAAGGATTTCCTTCCTGGTCTTCGAAATACTCTGCAGTAGTTGGGACAAACCACGCCCTTTTCTGACTAGATGCTCTTGCTCGACCGGTGGGAGCGACAAATGGAGAAAGATCTAATAACTTTTCGTAGTGCATGGGGCCGCCGAATTCTTTAAGTGTACCTACAAAGTTTTTTAAGCCGTATTCCTCTGATAGTTTTTTAATATCTAGTTGACAAAAGGATATGAGATTTCTTGATCCTACCCCCGGTGAAGCCTGGTCGATATCGAGCCAACCGTCGTCGCAACTTAATTGTACTTCAAAAAAAGTATCATCTCCGGGTTCCGTGTTATTGAAACCTGCACCTGAAATCAAGCCATCAATACTTAGTGGTGTTGGGTTCGCCGCGGCATTACTTTTAAAATTTTCTCCGCTGAGTATCTCGTCTATGTTTACTTTCATGTAACCATAAAGAGGATCTATTTTTCCATTTTTTCTTGATACAACAAGTTGCTGGTTAACCATTCTCTGCTTTTGAGCAAATGTTCTTTCCCAGTTTAGTATTCCAGCATCTGAATCACCATCCTTTAGTGAGTCTACTCTCGTTTTTGGATAATATACTCTTGCAAGACTTTCGGCATCTAGCTCACCAGTCACAGCAAAATAAAAATTAACAAACTTTAAAAATTCAGAAGAACCAAAAAACGAATCATAGTTCAAGTCTTCATCCTTATCAAGAGAACAAAAAATCCTTATACTATTTTGTTCTACGATTACATTGTTGATTCTATAGTCTGGTAGTAGGCTATCTTTTTCTTTTAAAAAGTAAACACTTGATTCTGCAGCCATTATTTACTGCCCCTTAAATGAATAGGTAATCCTCGACCCCTCGGAGAAGATCTTCCATCTCTAGATCGACCATAATCACCTTCTATCATTGAGTCTATATGAACGTCAAAATATTTTTTTATTTCTTCTTTAGTTGTTAATTGTTGGAGCTTTTCTTTTATAATTTTTTTTCCGGTTTTATCTGTTTCTTCTTGTTCTATCACTTCAAATATTTCTACTTCAAAATTATCCAAACCTAAATCTACACCAAATTCGTGCATGTCAATAACTATGTCTTCCCTGCTTATTGTTATTGTTGATTTGTCCAAAAATTCAACCCTATCAGATGTTAATTCTAAGTAGTTTTCAGTATCTTGTATTGAGGCTGGGATTTCGTCTAATATCTCCCTGCGGTCTCTTTCGATTTTGTATGATGAAGTAATATAAAGTTGAGGTATCGGTAACGCTACTTCATCGACTTCTAAAGTTTTAGATAGGTTATACATGCGCGGGCCGAACAAAGAAAGTGTTAGGCGTGGGGCCTCTTGAGAATTTATTTCATTCTTCTCTAAAGAATATGTTAAAAGCTTTTGAGCGGCGGAGGGTTGATCATTTTCTTTTATTATATTGTAAACTGGCAGTTGGCCGGAATCGATTAGTTTTTGTTCGTCCTTGAAATTCTGCTCTATTCCAAAATTTACATGCAGCGTTTTTAATCGAGGAGTTTCTAAAATTCTAGATTCTGATTCATTTTGCTCTTCCGTGATTCCAGCGCGTTCAGAATTATACAAAATATCATCATCAAAGAATTGATAAAATACAGGCTTGAACATGCCTTTTGCAACTTGGCGTTTGCCAAATTGAGTTAGTCTAATATCTATTACTTCTTGTTTGCTATCAAAAAACTCCATTTTAAATTCCAGCCAATTTATTCTGTTTTCTTATATGTATAGGAATCTACTTTAGCTTCCAATTTAATTAGTTCAACAAAAGAAAAGTAATCATATGGCCAGTTAAACTGAAGTGTGTTGCCCAAACCAACCCTATTAGATATTCGTTGTATGTCTAAGGTTTCAAAAGTTCTAGAGGTCTGCCCTTCTTTGATATACTCAAACTTCTCGATATTATTAGCGCGGGGGTCAAGAGACCTGTGTCTTATTTGTTCCAAATTTGTTTTACCTCTTTCCTTGATCTTGAACACTAGCCAACGAGTTTTGTTTTTTGTATTCCTTGGGCTAAACAAATCGTAAGGTTTATTAACAGGGCAATAGTTTTCGTTCAGCAAGGATATTGTATCTAAATAGTGACTAACGTAAGATACGTCTCCCATTCTACCATTGCGGCCTTCGTATTGCCTGTCAGCACAAGAATATCTTGCATTAGCCATTGATGTTGCTGATTCAGGATAAAGGTTTTGCCATATATTGCTTATGTCTTGCTGATTTAATGATGCCCTAAATTGGAAGAAATACATCATAAAGGGTTCATTTCCAGTGATTCTAAAATCCAAAGCCGGTGGTAATATGTAATCTCCCATCATCATTAATTGGTACTCAATTGCATTAATAGGGGAATCGCTTATTAGGTTTCTAGTTTTTTCATTATAATTTTGCAAGAAATCTCTATAGTCATCGATAGAAGCTATGAGATCTGATAATGGTATATTTGTAAGCTCTTTATTAATATCTTCGAGATTTTTTCTTGCCTCTTGGTATAGTTCGGTGTCAAGGGTGATAAACTGCACTTTATTAGGAGAGTTGTCTGGTAAATCTTCTCTTAAGACATATGGTATGGCAACTACTGCTTCTTTTATCATTTTTCGATCTTCAATCATGCCGATTCTTGTTCTGTAGTTTTTTGCTCTTTTGAGAGACTTAACTGTTTCGTTTTCTTCTCTGTGGTCAATAAAGCCTAGCTTTGTTGCCAGCGGCAATCCAGTTGGAGCATCCTCAACAACAAGGTAATATCCTTTTTTCTGGCCAGCGGTGGCCTGGTTTGTTAATACTTCTCCTTTTTGGTGCCACATACCTGTTGAGCCAGTCATAAAAATTCCAGGAGTTACTCCGGTCGACTCGGCGCCAACACTATAGTACGAGTCCCAGTATCTGTCTTTCCAGGGTGATCCACTAACCATCTGCTCTTGTCCGGTTGCTAGATTCAAGGCAGAAGCAGATACGTTTGAAAAATTCATTACTGGAGTTTCCCATTTTGTCTGGATAACCCATCTATTTAATTTCTTATTGATATCGACTTTGATGTCTGTTTCATACCTAAGTGTTGAGGGATTTTCCTGATTAGAGATAAACGCTCTTCCCTCTGCTAAGGTCTCTATGTTGTCTGTCCTAAGTGATGCACAAATACCTAAATTTAATGATGCAGACAGAGACATTGATTCTTTGTAATTGGTATTTGTTGACGCGTTGTTTGGTACTTCATTAAAATTATAATACTCAAAAGTTGATGCATCAATTATTTCTTGCGCAGTGTAATTTTTTGAACCTCCGGTATCTGCAGTTGGCGTAAAGGTTATCTCAACATACGGATCAGAATTTGGATCCAAGAAAGGCGGAACATATGGTGCAAAACCATGTGACGAAGTAGATGGTAATATTGACTCTGTATAATAAGAAGTATCGCCTGAAGCACCTGATGTAAAAATAAGGTTAATGTGCGCTCCAAAAAGAATATTTTCAGACGCCGAACCAGAGGAGTAAAAATCAATATCTGATGCATCAGTGAAGGCATATGTTGTAGAAGTTTGTCCAAATCTTTTTGTTTTTAATGTTATGGTGGCGCCGGAGCGCTCGATATTATAATATTCAGACACATGAGTTGTAGAATCCAGTTGTTGTTTAACTAAAATAGCCAACCCTTCGGCGCTACTAGCCTGATCAACATCTATATAGAGAAAATCGTATGCAGTGTTTGAATAACTGGTTGGCTGCTCTGCCCAAGCTGCAGATGATCTGTAAAAATATAACTCTGCGTTGGGAATAAAGCCGGCGAAACCTGCATCTCGGGGGACCTCACCATCGACATTAAAGAGCGTCATCCGGGGTAAATCAACTTTATTGGTTTTTGAAAGAAGTTCTGGTTTATAACTATCTGGATCTGTAAACGTAAAACTAGAAGTTGAATGAGTTGGTGTTGTTGATACTGTTAATTTTGTAAGATCCAAGCCGGTTCCCGAGTCATCAACCGGGGGGCCGAAAGCAGAGTGCCTATCATACATTATATTGTTATTATTAGATATTCTAACTCTCATCTTATACACTTCATCTTTAATAAATGGTTCGTCAATAGGCTTTGACATCGCTGTTGTTAGGTGCCCATCTTCAAGAAAGAAATTAACAGTTTCTGCTGCAAAGTTCTGCATTGCTAAAGTGTATGGTGCAATTTGGTTTGCAAAATCTTTTTTATTATTGGAAAAGCGGACACCCAAATCACTAAAAAGGCTTTGTCTTTCGAACGTACCAAACTTTGCTGGTCTTTCAATTATTCTGTTCCATTTTTGAGAACCATACTGCAAACTAGCACTAGGGTGAGGCTCATTATCAAAAATTTCTACACCATAAATGTTTGAAGGGTTTAACAGATCTTCAAAATTAATTCTTCTGGTTGTTGTGCTTTTTATTCTTGGAATGCCAAGATCTTCTGTCTGATTAACTAATGACCCTGTAAATGTTGTGTTGTTAGGTACCAGCCTAGATCCGTCGACGGGCCAGGAGCCATATAAAGGATTGCTAGCTGGTAGGTTGTTTCTGACGTCGTGAAAACTTCCTGTAAAAATAGGATAGTCTACGGCAACACCAGACTTAATTGAGTTCATCAAAACACCAGGACCGAATAGAGCCTTTGTTACTTGATATCTAGATGCATTAGCTCGAAGATTTACATACCGACGTGCTTGTATATCTGTCTCTGGTGCGTCTCCTCTTAATCTTGCTTTTTGCAAAACATCTTCGCTTAAATAATTTTTATGAAATAATTCATGTATTTGCGCAACTCGCTCAGCAGGGTAAAATCCCCTATAAGGCAAAAATTTCATTGCTGCTTTACATTTCAAAGTTAAACGAGTAGGTGCAACGGGATTCTCACTATCCATTAGCTCATCATCTACTACTTTAAAGTATTTCAAAAAATCGCTATTGGAATACGTTTTATAAGACTTGCCTGATATTTCTAGATTCCCCTCTTCATCGGTATGAATAGACCCAGTCAATGACAAGAAATCTGGCCAGTAACTTAGTGGATTTTCTAATGCTCTTCTGTCTGGATATGGGCGGTCTCCATTTAAAACTTCTTCAACAAACTCACTCATTCTAAATTCTGGAACAATTGAGTGGTCTTTTGCAATTAACCTTAGATCATTATAAGAGTAATCTTCATATGAATCATAAAATGGGCCTAAGTTTCCAGACGCTGCTTCCCACTTTGCTTCACCAGCAAGATAGACATTGCTACCAGAAACTTGTGGTATTCTTCGATTATATACAATAGAAAACGGAGGTGTAGCATACAACCCGTTGTACCCAAGGGGGAATGTACTAAAATCGTTTTGCAAGAACCCTTCACCTCTAGTTCCTTGGTCTCTGACCGCAAGAAACGAAGAAGACTGGTTGATAAAAGAGCTTGTAATATTAGTAGGATATGTTGTTAAATCTTTTCTAGAGTCCAAAACCCACGAAGACGCGTCAATATGAGATACTATACCAACATTACCAACATTATATGAAGAAACGTCGACGGCATCAAATAATCCTAAAAATGATTTTCTATAATCTTTTGTGTTTTTAGATATAGTTTTTGGAAAAGCAGAGACGCTAGTATCAGCTAGCAAAGGTTCGTCTGGCTTGTGTTCTATGTTTCCAGACAGCAATATATCCCTGTTTGCCCTTAGAGCTTTCCACCCAAAGAAATCAAAATTAACTCTAGCTCTCGCATTTTTGTTATAAACATTAATTTCTCTAGGATACAATGTTTCCACATAACTTATTTCTAATAATTTATGGTGTTCTGCGTCGTTCTCATCTATTAACAAATCCAAGAAAGGAAGCGCTTCATTGGTTATAGGCTCTTTAGTAAATGTATCTTTTAACATTTGCTCATTTGCGAACGTTACAATATCATTGCCAAACGTTTTTTTAAGATTTACTTGTCCATACGATATTGAATATTTACCTAAATTTCCTAACTCCTCTCTTTCTGAGAGTCTTATATCGTTTGTTATAGTTTCATAATATTTATTATCTAAGTTCCACGATCTTTCTCTTTGCAGTTCATCTAATTTTTGTATATTTTCTCTTTTCATGAAGAATCTTGGCAATCTAGGGTCGAAGCCTCTTTCCCAATTTCCCAAAAAACTATTTAGCATTTCTGCAGTATGTGATTGGTCTCCATGCATAGTTACACTTATTGGAGAGTATTTACTCGTTACTGCCGGTTCTTCATAGTTTTTTATAACCCTTGAAAAATTAAATGTTGGGCCGCCATCGCCGCCGGCTGTATCTAGGTTTCTTGCTCTTTCATATACATCAGGGTTTCTATTTATAGCTAAAGCGTACCCAGCATTCATAGAAAGGTCTTGAGATCCTCGAACGATTGTTTGTTCTGTTAATACAAAGTGGTCACCCGGTAAAACTAACGAGACATCATCTATTGTCATAGAAGTGCCGACTGGAGTTGCGTTATATAATTCAGACTGATTGTTAAAAATGATATTGTGATCTTCACTGCCTGCGGTCAGTGTAATTTGATCTTTTCTGCCGGCAGGGAACTCAGTACCGTCGCCCATCCTGTACCAAACAGCAGCTGCAGGTATGTCATCTCGACTATTTATATCAATTGGGCCTTTTGATCGGGAGTCTAAACCACTATACTTAACTAGATTAGCTGCCTGGGTATCAGTAAGTGCTTGATCCCAAATGATAAAATCTGCTATTTGGCCATTAAAAAAGTGAGATGGTGTGCCGCCGGCAGAAGTTTCCCACTCTGCACCTATTGAAATTAATTCATCACCTTCATTAAGACTAAAAGGTTGAACATTTATCTTGTCCCCCTGAGAGACACCATCAACATAAAGTTCTATTGTAGCAGTCGTATCAGATAATTTCTCATATACGATACCTATCTGATGCCATTCATTATCATCTCTTCTAACATAAGACCATTTTTGGTGACCTTCATTTCGAACAAAAAGAGATATAACACCATCATTATGACTTGAAGATGTTCCTTGTAAAAATAAGCTTATTCGATTGGCGCCGGCGCCGCTATTTACGCCCCAGATAGCATGCCCAGAATTAAGAGAGATCTCTGGGTGCTTTATCCAGGTAAATACAGAAAACTGATCTCCTGCAAAAATTGTTCTTGTACTGTTAATTTGCAAATAACTATCTGATCCGTTGAATGTTATTGCTTTCTTATTAAGGTTATCTAATTTTCTAGGGTTTCCGTAAAAAACTCTAGAAAATGTATTGCTCTTTTTATGTGCTCTTGCAACAGGATGCTCATAGCCACGTATTTGCTTCCATGTTGGCCAGCCATATGGACCTTGACGATGAGTTATTAGTTGAGCTGCTGTTGCATCTGTTACTTTTGCTAGAGTATTTGTGTCCTCATCAACTCCGTCAACAATGGATAGGTTTACCCCGGCATAGTTTACTTCCACATCTGCCCAAGATTTGCCCATTCTTTGAAAAATAAAAGCAGATCCAAAATTCCTATGGGAAGCCTCACCATGATCAGCGAGGGGTGCACCTATAAGAAGGTCTTTGCCGTCAGTATCAATTGAAAAACCAAACCTAGAGCCATTTTCTAATGTTAGTTTTATAGTATTGTAATCTTGTGGGAGTATTGTTTTTATTCTTGTCCATTTACCATTTATTTTTTCAAAAACATCCACAAAGCCGGCGTTGGCGGTTGTAAATGCGGCACCAACAAAAAGGTAACCATCTTTTGCTAGAAGCCCTCCATAGCCAAAATTGGCACTAGCAACGGGAGGGTCTTGAAATAAAGTTTGTGTTTCGACATATTGTTCACCCTGCTTTTCAAAAATACGAACAGTGCCGGCTGCGTTGAAAAAAGAGCCAATATTATTTGTTTGATCAATTGTACCAGAGCCATCATAATAAAAACCATCTTGGGGAACGCTGACAAGAATGATGTCTTCTTCTTCAGAAATTGCACAAAATTGACCAAAAGCTTGAGATTTGCCAATTCCTGGGTTTGCGGGAAGTAATTCCTGATGAAATTCCCAGTTATTTGTGCCGTTCTGCTTATATACATGAACACTGCCGGTCATAGCGTTGTCAGCGGTACCTACTATAGCAGTTGTTTCGGCAATATCAACCGACGTTCCAAAACCTCTTCTATTGTCAACGGACGAAGTAATCGAAGAGGTTAAAAAAGCTGTTTGGGCCCAGCCTAACGACCTATTATAGATGCCTACCGAACCAGCCCCCGCGTAGGATCCTGAATCTCCAGCTGAACCAACTATGATATTAGTTCCCCCGGGACTAACCCCTACAGATGAACCCACCTTATGATCTGCATAACTACCGGTTATTAGCTTTACTTGTTGCCAGCTAGCATTTGGCCTTTTTTCAAAAATGTATGCTGCGCCTGCTTGAGAGGCTGGAATGTCTGCTTCGAACGTTCCGGCGACTAGGACGTCTTCTACGCCATCCATCTCTTGACCAAAATGATCGCTTGTAGCATCATTAGATGCAGTTATGTTCACCTCATGGACCCAAGAATTTCCGTATTTTCTAAAAACTTCAACATACCCGGCCTGAGTATTTTCGCCAAGAATATTATCGTATGGTACCGAGATGTAAGCGCGGCTAGCAGCAAGAGCAACCTGCAATCCAAAAAACTTTGATGAGCTATCTCCTTTACGTTCGCTTCCCGGATTATCAGAAACTACAAGTTCTCTATACAATATCGGGTTCTGATATGTGCTTGAAGAAACAAATTCAATAGCTGACTTACTACCAGTTGTAAAGCTGTGCTGATGTCCGAAGCCATCATTTGCTTCCACAAATTCAAAAGCAGTTGTATTAGAACTTGCTGTAATCCAGGCATACTGCATATCATTCTGCGGTATTGGGTGTTGAATATAGAAGTTGTCTGGATCTTTTGCTCGTTCGGATGTAGATATGACCTCTAAAATTTCTATGTCATCAATTGCCCAATGGTCATTGGCGGCGCCTGCATTAGTCCTAGAACTACTATCTGTATTGTGACTTATCCACCTTAGGTACACTTGAGTACCATAGCCTCCAGCTGGGTAGTTTGGATTTATAATATCTCTTGTTATAGTGTTTTGAAGCTCCCACCTTCCAGATGGGCCGGCACCAAAGGTACTAGGGATAACAGGGTCGCCGGCTACTATCCATGGTCCTGTGCTAGATGTGCTATACTGAAGCCACAGATAATCATTTGTATCCTCTGGTGCATTGGCACAACCATAGTCACCACCTGGTCGACCCTCATAAGCTTTAAACTTGACTCTCAAGTGATTTTTGCTAAATGTTTCAGGGTATTGAACCCATCGGAAATTATGCGTATACCCGGCTCCTGTGAGACCACCTGGGGCATAGGGCACTTCATTTTCGCCACTACTCCCCGATATCATATCAAAAGACCCTGTTAGTGCAATGACCCGATTTGCACTACCTGAACTTTGTCGCACAACTGGACCTAGTGAAACATCTTCGTTTGACTCGTTGCTTGTCCAGCCTGAAGGTAATGTACCAGTAGCAACAGTATTAAAGTTTGCAGTTTCAATAGATATTTCACTTTCAGCACCGGTAAGCTCTCTTGTGTAAAAGAAGTTTCTGTTTGTCATATGGACAGAAGCTTGTGTTGTTGAACCAGAACGATATCCAAGCTTGTCTGATCTCTCTGTATGTAATCTATTTAAGGGATCTCTGACAGAGAGATTTCTATAGTTCATAGAATTGTATATTGAAAACTCTCCTGATTCTAAATCTCTTGCTCCATGCGCCATTGTTTCTGGGCCGCCCGGTGACGAAAACCTATTAACAAATACATGTTCTGACCTTTGTCTTGCTGGTATGGTATAATCGATTGAGCCCGAAACGCGGCCGGGGGAAATAGGCTCTATTGGAATGCTGCCGCTATCTGCTAAAAGGCGATTGTTTATGCTTCTACCATGAACTTGGACTATCTCATATATCTTATCATAGTTACCAACAACTGGCAGGGTTTTGACACTTACATCTTCCCAAGAAGCGTTTACCCTTTGGTATAAATATACTGCCCCCTCATTGGTGGAACCGTCTTCTGGGTCAAATTCTGGAGCGCCGACAATGACATCCTTGCCACTTATAGCTACAGAATAACCATATTTATCATCAGCGGAGGGGTCTGATGCTGTTATCTTTCTTACCTGCTTCCATGTTCCTAATATTTTTCTAAATACGTATGCTGAGCCGGCAGAGGAGGCGACGTCGTCATCGTAAGGGGCCCCGACTATTATATTGTTACCAGATACGTCAACTGAAAGGGCAAACTCGTCCGAGGCTGCAGCATCGGCTGCAGATAATTTTGCAGACTGAGACCATGTTCCAGATGATAACTCATAAACGTAAGCTGAGCCGGCACTAGACAGGCCTCCCGGGTCTTCGTCTTTTGCTCCAACAACAATGACGTTTGCATCAATAGCAACTGCAAGGCCATAATTGTCAACTGAGCCAGGGTCGCTGGCTTTTAATTTTTGGGTTTGGCTCCAAGTGCCTCCTGATAATGTATACACATATGCAGCTCCACTATTTGATACGGAATCATCATCCGAATAGGACCCCACTACTATAGTGTTGCTTGAAATATCTACGGCGCGGCCGAAGCCATCACTAAACCCTCCGTCAGAAGCAGTGAGCATAGTCGTCTGAGACCATGAGCCATCAGAATAGGTGAACACGTATGCTGCTCCAGCGTTGCTAGCTTTTGTGTCTTCTTGAAATGCGCCGATAACTGCAGTATCGCCCGAGATGGCGACGCTGTAACCAAAGTTATCACTGGAGCCGGCGTTGTCAGCCACGAGCTTAGCATCTTGTTGCCACGTACCGCTCTGTAATGAATATACATAAGCTGCACCCGCGGCCGAGCCGCCGGCGTCCTCACCATAAGCGCCTACGATTGCTCTATCTCCGCTTATACCAACAGAGAACCCAAAGGAGTCGTCAGCCTGACCATCGGACGCTGACAATATCAACGGGCTGGGGCCCTGGGTCCATGTGGTGCCGTCAAAGGATAAAATATATGCGGCGCCGGTGCTGTTCGAGCTGAGTATCCTATATGGAGCCCCGACGATTGCTTTAGTTCCAGAAATAGATACACTGAAGCCGTTTTGTGCTGCGTTAGTTCCGACTCCAGTTCGGGGGACCATTTTAGCAAGCAACTTTGTACCAGTTATAAGGTGACTATCTCTATTCGTATTCGTTTTTATATTCGATATATTTAAAAAGTTTTCTCTGCCGCGGCTGAGAATTGACTTTCGCCCAGTGGGCTGCTTTACTGTAAGTGTTGTCGCAGAAGCTGAAATTATGTAGGCCTCTGCCCTATCTTGATCTGGGGTCAGATACCTAACTCTTCTATGTGGCATTCCGCCAACATTCTCTCTAACAAATGGACCCTGGAGCGACGGCATCTGATCGTCATGGTTGTTTGTTATTGAAAGATTGTCTTTAAAGTTTGAAAAATCGTTACCAACAGATGAGCTGTATAAACTAAAAGGCAATAACATATCTGCATCTGCATCAAGATACCCGCTAGTGCCGTCAACATCCACCTTTGCAGTATAAACGTCTTCTTCTTGAGGGTTGATTACATCGTCGCATCTTTTAAATTCATATATATCAGATTTATTAAGTGTTATTTCTTTACCAGAATGAATAACTTTATACAAATCTTTATTCTTGTTTGCATTTCTATTAGACCCAAGACTTATTATATTTGAGCGCTCGACAGCAAACCTATATGGCCGTGAAAGCTTTCGTATAACATAAGTTGATCCTTCCACAAAAGTGTTGGCTCTAATTTTTAGCGTTTCTCTATCAGCATTTGGTGCACCTTCAACTGATAAAATTCCGTCTCTTTCTGCTCTATCTTGCCACCAAAGGCAGTTTTCAGCTTGGTCTAGTCCGGTGCCGCCTGAAAAACCGGAGACGGAAGCATTAGCATCATCATTCAAGGTTCCGCCGATTGCTACGTTACCACCTTTACCTTTTGCTGCCTGGGTCAAGGTTACCACGCCTCCGTCGACTGATACTATGATTTTGTTGCCATGGCCCCTCACGTTGTGCTCTATCGCTGCTTTAAGTCCAGCGGCAGTAGCTGCGATGCCCCCCTCCCGGACGAATTGCCCGTTTGCAGCATCATTACCGCCTGCAGCCAAGTAAGTTTTCGTTGTCTTCGTTCCGTCCGCGTCTACAGAGGTTATTATCAGAGCCTCTAATTGATCAGCGACAGTACCAGTAAAAGTAATTGTTGCAGTGGCTGCAGTTGCTGGTCCGGCGTTGCCGCGCTTCCAATTATATAAAAGTTCGTTTATACCAAGAATATTGGTGTTGGGATCAGGGTCCTTAAATTCAAAAACAGGAGCTTGGTGCTTATATTTGTTTCTCTCAAAAGCATGACTTTCTATAACGTCTTCCATGCCTATTTTCATTTCAGAGGTAGCTGGCTGTAATTGTTCCAACATTTTACTAAGTGAAGAGTCTACCCACTTATAATATTCTATGAATCTCTCTAAATCTACATCATTTTCTATTCTTGCGAAAAATTTCTCTCTTATATTATCTAAAGATTTATATCTTTCTCTGTATTTGTATATTGGCTCACCAATAAGATTATTAAAAGCACTCACGCCGGCGACCATTCTCAACATCTGTCTAGACATAACCTGGTATGCACTTTTTTCATAAGAATAGATGTAAGATATTGGGCGACTATCTATCTCAAAAAGATCAATTTCCCTGTCTTTAATCTCTATCTTGGACTCGCCAACAGCATTATCTATTGGTGCATATTTAATATGATAGATATGCTCTGTATCCACAATTGTACTCGTTGATACGACACCTGCAGTGGCTGCAGGGTATTTGTAGCCAACAACAGGGCCGAGATCTCTTATTTTATTTAAAGAACCACTAGCATGGTCCACTACACTAACTGTTGTTCCAGCAGTAGTAGTATCATCAAATTGCCAATTTAAAATTAAAGTATCAATTTTTATTCTAGATTGTCCGTCGTTATCATCAGTTTCAGAAAACGCCATAAAACGGCCGATGTTGTCTGATGATTTTGCATGCTCTTTTATTTCTTCATTTGTTAATTTGTCATCCCAGACTGCAAAAGAAAGAAACTTATTTTCTGACTCTTTCTGTACAGAGCCAGTGATCTGTGCTCTTTGGGCGCCGATGTATACAGACTTATTAGCTTGTATAAAATTTAAATAATCTGCCTGTGATATCGACGAAGAAATGTTAAAGCTGGAAACGAGCGTGTCTAATTCGTACTGGTATCCACTAAGTTCTACTTTATATGATTTTGTAGATTTATTATTTAAGTTCGCTAACGGAACCGAGGTGTCCTCTGAAAATCTTGCCGATAAGTGCCATGGAGTATTATCAAACACTTCGGGAAAGTAATCAGATGTTACTGCATTAAACATGCCGGCGCTGCTGGATATCCTGAATCTTGATCCTTTGAATGCTCTAGCATCTTTTATCGAGGTAACAACAAATGCCGCCTTATTGGGAGTAGCTGAGTTTATTGAAGATGTTGAAACTTCATTGCAACCAAATACAGATGTTTCTATTTCATCAGTAGTGTAAGAGTCTGTGTTCGGAAACAAAGTTCGAACTTCAAACGACATGGAACCAGATACTTTACCAGCAATAAAGTGTCTTTCTTCAGAATTAGAAGCTGATGATGTTTGGAAAAGAGTTGTTGAACTATTTGTATTCAAGACCTCTAGAGATTTTATTGTTACATCCTCATATGTTGGGTTGTCTTTTAGTAGTACTTCGCCGTTATTGACATATATATTTGGGGCTACAAGTTTTTCATCGACACCGAAGCACCTTATAAGATTTCTAAAGGCCGATTGGGTGCCTTTCTTTTTGTAAATTGCATCAATATCATAATATATTGAATTCATTATTTTGTCTGATACTTGTTTTGCCTTTGACAAATCTATAAAAGATCCCAGATTTGTTATTTCGTCTGTTTGAGAGAATTTTAAATTGTGGAAGTATTCGTCAAAAGATAGCTTATTTATAATTGGCAGCTCTTTTACATCAAAATTCTTTGCTAAAAGGTTACTATATGAAAAAACCTCAACATTTCCAAAGTTTGCAAACTTTTGCACAAACTCTCTTTCACACCCTAATAGTATGTATAGGTCTGGGTGGTAAGCTATTGACCCTTTCGCAAAATGAAAGTCATCATACCTTTTTCTTGTGATTTTTGGTATATGGTCAATTAGAAGCTTTATAGAATCAAACCTGCTTGCCATGGCCTGCAGGAGGATAGAAAAGTCACTATCTAAATTACTAGAACCCGCTCCGGGCTCATATGCCCATTGGGGCACTGAATGAAAGATGTATGAATTGTTTGTGCTATCATATTCTTTCCCAATCTTTATCAAAGCAGCTAAGGCAGTTTTAACCCTAGAAGAGTTTGAATTTATTATTGGATCACCTAGTTCTGTCTCTTGTGAGACTGTGCTTTGAGAGATTCCTGAACCGGAATTCCTATTGTCTGAGGCATAGCCCACAAATTCACCATTATTTAATCGACCAGAATAATCTAATATTATTTTATCCTGCGTTGTATCCGAGATGGTACCTTCATTAAACTTGTAGTACAAGCCAATGGCTGCATTTATCGATTCCGAATCTGTGGCACCATTAACAGGAAAATCAAAGTAATTACCAATATCTTTTGCAGTTCTTTTAGTTTTCCAAAAACGAACTTCATCTAGAGATCCACTAAGCTTCCCGTAGCCCAATCCACCGGTTGAGTCTTTCTGTGTTGCTAAGGCGCCGATAGTGCCATTAAAATAATCCGTGACAGCGCCGAAGGAAGCTAGTGATGTTTTCGTTGTCGCGTTGTGTGTCCCATCAACATATACGTCTGTTACCAAATTTGACCCAGTATGCTCAATTGCAAACGCATAATGATGCCATTTTCCATCTGCTATTGTAGCAGAAGTTAATGATGATCCAACTTGGGCGCGGTCAAGGCCGGCTGTGCCCGACATATATGTTAGATAAAATGGTGAACCCGAACTTGAAGATAACTCAAGCAAAAAACGTCCATATTGCGCGTTGCCCTCTGCATGGTTTTTTGTATGAGAATCAAATATAACTTCTGTTTGTGTAAGAGAAGAAACAAAAGAATCTTTTTTCATCCAAAATTCTAGAGTATTTCCGCCGAGGCCGTTGATCTTTAAACTACTCTCTCTTTTCGTTTCCGAATCAAAAAGAGAACCAACATACGGCCCCCCGGAAAATTTAATATATTCTTGGTCATTAGATAGAGCGTATCTTCCAGAAGTTGCAGAGACCGACCCCCAGCTAATCGGGGCAAAAGTCACAAAGCCTGTTTCTTTTGGGTACTTGTGTTGTAAGACAGCTAAATCCAAAGAAGAGGCACTCAGAGACCACTCAAGCTTTTCAAGACCCGAACCATCATAAGGGTAAGATGTGTGTATGTATTTGAATGAACTATCATAGTATTTTTCCGCGCTGCCATAAAATGCAAACGTCTCTGGGTGGTTTACTTTTATTTCTGGTATAAATCTTTCTGTGAATTCTTTATACTTTTGTATAAATTCTGATGATTCCGCTGCAATTGTGTATTCTTGTGCGTCGTGTTTTGAAATAACCTCTTTTCTTCTTTTTGCAAATTCTTTTTCTCTTCTTAGTTCATTTTGAAGAGTGTTTAAAAGGTCTTTTCTATTCATGGATCAACTCTAAATCTAAATTTCTCCGACAGCTCTATATAATTAGGTCCGTCTTTAAAAACAAAGTTGATTTGATATGCATTATTTTTTTCCAAAAGAGACATATCCAAATCAAAATAAGACCCATCTTTATCATATGACAACTCAGAATAGCTTGGAGTGCTTCCAGTTGAGTAAGAGATTACTTCATAATTATCTGAAACTTTAGTTATTTTATAATACATTTGCCTTATTGTGTTGACCGGGGCCGCTTGTGATGCTACTGTATAAATATTGGGGCTCCAGTTTTTATTTCTTGTGTAGACTCTAAATGTGGCTTTTTCTCCCTGTAAGTACGAAGATTTAAGGTTTGTAATGTTTGCTATATAATTTGATATTGGATAGGAACTATCAACTGACTCTGGACTAACCGAAAAGCCGGAGCCCGTTACAAAGTCAGTGTAAGTATGAAAAGCTGGTACAAAAGTTACACCACCTTGAAAGCCTGTGCCTGCTGCTAAACTAGCGTTTGTTAGACCCGATAAATCAAGCGTAGTGTTTCCTGCTGAGCCGGTTACGTCTTGCGTTAGGGCAAGTATTGTTCCACCTGAAGGATCAGCTGATGTTATTTGCACTGCTGTTTGATTTGCAAACACACTATGTAGCCTGCTAACAAAGTCCGAAGTTGCGGCGCCGCTAGATCCAACTATAAATCTATTATTTCCATCTTGACTTCCATCAGAAGTTGTTACGCTGCTGTCTACTATAAAGCTAGCAGTTGCCAATAAAGTATCAGTAATTGTAAATGTTTCTCCGTTTGAGGGCACTCCTGTAAAACTAACCGAGGCCGAAGCAGCAACCCCAGATACTGCTGCTGTGAACTCATCTTTTTTCCACACATCATAAAGATATGTCTCATTACCTGCATAAGCAAAGGAGGCTTTATATATTCCTGTGGTTTCGCGTGAGGATGTTATAAAGTTGGACGTGAGACCACCAGATTGAACAACTGAAACCGGGGAGTCACCGAGACTAGGATATAGTTGAACTACCATTTTTCGAGACCCGGTGCTGGGTATGTCAACAATATTGCCCCTGATGTTGTTATAATAGTAAATGTTATTTAAGTTGTCATCTGCTGGTGCCACACTACTTGACTTTATTACATAGCTTCTATCATCTTTTATTGTGGAATCCCACTGAGCTTCTATTTGTGGTTTTAGAAAAAATTCATGAGATGTTCTAGAGTAGAACTTTTTTGTATAATATGATCTTTGCTTTGATCCATCCTCATAGTCATCTCTTAGTTTTATAACTAGTCCATAATTCGGCATTGAAACACCGCCTCCAAATCCAGAAATAGATGATGTGGCCGAGGGTATACTTGAGCTAATTATCGTATTACCATGTATTCCTGGGATAGATTGCGTTAATGCTAGAAATGACCCTGATAAGTTTGTTGATATTTTTCCTCCAAAATCAATATCTATTCTTTGCTGCAGTGCGCCGGCGGTGCCAGCGGTGGTGCCTGATAGTTGAACGTTCATTCTATTTCCAATTTGAAAAAATGATGACGTCACAAATGTATATATATATTCTTCTCCCTCATGAGAAAAGATGCTTATTGATTGAGATGCCCCTGATGGATTTTTCAAAAAGTTTATACTAGCCGTTGCTGCTGTTTTTGTGCCTTTGTGGTTTTTTATCCATTCTTCTGTTAGTCCTGTTATGTCTATTTCTATGTTTTCAACGCCAGAATTTAACTCTTGGGAGTATGTATAAGGCACTATACTAGTATTGATATATGATGAAGAGGCAAAGTCAGAACCAGTTGAATGCCATGCAATCCCATCACTAGCTGAAAGCCAATTACTGGCTTCTATATCTAGATAGTTTTCCATATCAAGGCCATCACCTTCTGTCCATGGTCGTACAAGAGGATGAGTTACTAGAGAATAATTTTTTGGAGTTGTTTGGCCATGAGGAACATTAGACATTTTTAATTTAAAAGAAGCGGAGCCACTAATTGGAACAATGCCAGAGTCTCTATCTTGAGAAATAGAACTTACAGGAAATTGTACTATAATCCTAGCTTTTTCTAGGGAACCCGTAGAAGATTGGCCAAATATAGAAAATATTTCTAATATATCTGATGAGCCTAAGTTTCCTTTCGAGCCTCTTGATGAGAGATTCTCTTTTAGTGCATTTACAATCGTATTGTCTTTTTCTGAATTATATCTTTTAATGGTCATTGTTATCTTCCCACTATACTTACTACGATATCATCTATATATTTTATTTCCCAAACTGAATTCTCAGGAACATAAATGTAGCTTTCATCTAGAGACATATTTTGCCCAATATCGTAAGAATAATCACTATAGACACCTCCGCCGACTAAATTTTTAACAACAACCCCATCTCTAATCGGCACACTTAAGATATCAGGCATCTGTCTGAGTATTCTATAAACCTCTGATATATAAAATGACTCTCCAATATTTGGCGGTATAGTCATAAGCTCTTCGTATATTTTTTGCTTTACATTCCCCATCATAGTGTGTTGGTTAGCGCTTGTTGAAATTTGAACTCTTATGTCTAAGCCCATGTTTATTATTTTAGCATCCATTATATCAATGCTATCTGATATCATTCTTAGCGAGTCAAGCCATGTTTTCACATTTTGTTTTAACAATATTGATGGTGCTTCAAAGTTCCCATCAGAACCTTCAGCCATTAAATACAGGTTTAAATTTCTTCTGAGGTCATTTGTGTCTCTTATGATCGCTGCTCTTTTTATAGATCCATATGCTGAAGGCATAGAATACACAGAGCTAATATAGTCCTGTTTAGTGACCGCTCTTGCTTGTGCAGAATAGTTACCAAGATATCTCAATTTTAACTCTTCTGTGTTTGGGGTACTAACAAATCCATTTATTGGATTTTCATTATATACCTCAAGATTATCTCTTATATATTCTGTTTTTGCTGAATCTAGCAGCTGCTCATTAGTAAAGAGTACCCTAGTGGAAACTATTTGATTCAACGTCCCAACTGCTGCATTTGCATTGAGTGAGGAGTTTGATCTATAGTTAACAGTTATTGTGGTATTTTGCGGGGCCACACCGAGTGCGTTTGAAGTAAAAATATTATATGGATTTTGTCTTGGTGTTGAAATGTGCTTCATGCCGGCTTGCTTTAAAAGCGGCCGAGAAGGGTCGACCAAAGAGTTTGTAGAAAGATCCTCGTCAGATCCGTAACCAAATTGTATATAGGTTTTATTAAGACTTTCTTCAACTATAAACCTTCTAGGTACTGGTATATTTTTCATTCTGACTTTTATTGTCCCGTCTGCTGATGACCTGTCTATAATTGGCATCAAAACAGTATCAATAGAGAGGTTATCGACCTCTGTGTAATGATTGCCGTCAGAATCTACAACGCTTATAATTTCTGATATATTAGCATCCGGGATTTCTATTTTTAAAAATTTTCTTGGATCGCCGACGTCTACTGAAAAATCTCTTACAACACCTGATTTTACAGGAACTGGTACCTTCAATATATAATAACTTAGATTTGAGCCGTCGTCTGTTAACTTGTGCCCAATTACATCTGCTGTTGTTGCGTTTACTACCACATCTTCTGTTTGGCTAAATATATTACCACCTTGGGTTTTATATTCACTTGACGATAGTACTATTGCCTCATAGCTTTCATCTATCCCCACTCCGCTATCTTTTGCAGGAAAGGGTACATACAAATCTACTAAAGATGGTGTTGAAGCTTTTCTTATCTTCATACCATATGGCATCAAATGACCAATAACGTTTTCTGCCTCTTTTGCAAAAATTGGATTTGCTTCGTTGGCATTATGGTCGATATAATAGTGTAACTGATCTCCAACATACGACATTAGATCTATCATAAGAGACCCAAAAGAAGAAGCATTAAAGTCTTTATAAGAGTTAGGGTAATACCTCTTAATGTAACTAATAAGCTCTTGCCTTATTTCGTTAAACCCTCTTTTGGTATAATCTACCGGAGTTACTTTTTTACTAATTGTTGTATCATATATCGACATGCTTTAAATCTCTTTATTATTATATTTATAAATAGGTACTACCTAGCGCACATAAACAAAACTTTTTGTTGGCCCATCTAGTTTAAAATTAATTTCCTCTATTAACCCATACCCATCAATTGAGTACACAATTGTTAATAATGTGTTTAGCAAATCTTGATCTGCGTTTGAGTGCACAAACTCAGATTTGACTAGCGTTACAGCTGGTAAATATTTTTTTAGTTGTTTCTGTATTCTTTCTTTAAGCTTATCTAATTCTTGCGAACCATAAGTTTCAAAAAGATACTGAGATAAACCAATACCCAAGTCAGGATTCATTGGCCATTCTCCCGGGATTGTTTGCAATAAAAAAACAAAATTTTGATGTATAGATTCTTTGGCTTCCTTTATTGATTCATAGGGGCCTATATTCTGGTCCATCCTGAGTGGCCAGTAGGGCTGTAGTAATGATTCGTTAAAGCCAAGTTCCATGTACAATATCTCCTAGATTAATTAGAGGCCTGATGTAAATATTGTCTATTCTTCAAAGTCTTTTGGTTCCGGTACATCACCGAATGGTGGATCCTCTCCATCCGGACAAGGGTTTGACATTTCTTCTAGTCGGTTTCTTAGTGGGCCGTTTTCGTCAAAATCCTCAAGACACCTTCCGGACATTTGTCTTAGTCTCTTATCTCCACGTAACTCTGGCATAGCTAGTGCTATATAAGTCAAAGGAGTGAACGGGTGACCATACCTTTGTTGCCCAAACTGGCCAGGCCAATCTGATGATATATCTTCGTCTTTACAGGGAAGTTGAAATTGAAAATTGCCGTCAAGTAACGATAGTGGACCTTTGTAAATATAGTTTGATAACCTAGACACTGTTCTGCCGAGGCCTTTAGCCGCAGTTGACGGATCCGAGAACAACTTTCCAACACTCCAGCCAAAGTCCCAACCGGATGTGACCAATAGAGACGCGTATTTTTTATCACCCTCATCACCATGGGCTCCGCCACTGATTGCGCCGAGGCCCTTGTAGGCTGTTTTTGATGGCCAGTTTCTAAATGTCATGTTTCTAATATCGCATGCATCATAATGCATTTTCATCTCTTTGTATGCAGGGTCAATAACGTTAGCTAGACCTCTAAATAAAACAGCTGGAAACTCTTTTATTTGCTCCCACAATAAATCAAGAAAATTTTCAAGAAAATCTTCGTTGAATGGAAGATCAAAACACCTCATGGCTTGCGGCTCCGAAGACTTGTTATCTGAGAGTGTCTTGAATAATTCTGCTTGACTCATGTTTTTAAACATCTGCATTCTTTCTTTAGATGTCATTGAACTAATTCCCATCAGGAAAGCTAAGCTAGCTTTTGGGGCTCGCATGAGAGCCGGCATAGTTGTATACCCAGACATAGATGTTGTTGCAAAAATTGTTGCTATAGCCTGATATCTTTTTGTTGGGAACAAATACTTCATAAATAACTTTGAACTATCTTTTGCCAAAAGCTCTTGAGCCATCCAACTAGTCTTCTTTTCAAAATCCTCAACCAAGGTGTCAAACCCATAACAAGAAACAAGAAAGTTGTCTCCGGCTTCTTCTCCGGTCATGCCGAATTTAGAAATTGGCTCCCTATATTCTGATACAGGTACAGACAATGTGACCCCCTCTTCAGTAAAGCCCATTAAGTCGTGTGATTTGCCCATAAGTATACTTCTTTGTTCTTCGGACATTATTTGAAATAATCCGCTTTTTATTAGGCTTGATAAATCATCCGAAAGATTAAGTTGGTCAAGATTGTTTAAGTTCACAACAAGTCGACAGACTTGATCTATTTTTGAATTTTCAAATAGTCCGTTCATTACTTGATTATTTATAACTGCTGCTTGGTCAAAAAGTGTTTGATCAACTGTACTATCAATATTAGTATATGCTTCTAGTGCCTTGATGTGTCTAACTTTTATATTATCAACTATTTTTTTATATTGATCTTGCCTTTTCTTGCTGTAAAGGTGCTTTAATTTTGACCATGTGTACCCCCTCAATGCTCTTGGGGATCTTCTTACTGCTTCTTCAGCCGGGTCTCTTATGCCTGTATCGCGTTCATCCGGGTACATATGGTAATACAATTCTCGGCCGAGAATTAAAATTATGTCCTTTTCAGGAACATTCCACCTTCTGGCTGCATCTGAATTAGTAGTTCCTTGTAAATATAGTGTTTCTTTAAATTCATCAGCTGCTAGTATTGCATCATACATGCTCACTACCGCGTCTTGTACTCCAGCGGTTTGATCTGTTATTCCTATTGTATCAATTTTGTAAGATTCTTTTTCTTCTATGTATTTTTTATAAAAGTCGGTTATCCAGTCTTGCTGACGCTTGTTAATATATACATTTTTCGAGCCGCGGCCGTGTGTCGTGAAAATGTCTCTAGTATCTGTTGTTTTCCAGATATTTCTATTTTCTGTGAATCGCTTAAGTCCACTTTTAATGACTTCCACATATTGCGCTGGATTTGAATTATTAACGTCTATAGAGGGGGCTGTGCCACCGCCGCCGTATAGATTTTTCTCAAAATCAGACCTGTCGATTGACCATTGAGCTTCTCCACTAGATAATGCAAACTTGACAACTTCATAAACATAGTCAATGATCTCTCTATTAGTTAAAGGTCTGCGTAAGTTCCAATCATAGTTCCAATCTCCACCCTCAAGAAATGCTTTCATTCTATTTGTTGTCATAGACCGATTACCAGGTGTTCCAAAAACGCGGTGAGTGAACCGGTGTTTGCCCTCGATAGAGCGGGGCCCGACATGAGACGCTCTAAAGCGAAATTTATAATCAAAGAGATAATTCCCGCTGGGGGTGTCGCCCCCATGAGATTCAACTGTGGAATGGCTAACATCAACCACCAAAGGAAATAGCCTATCTAATGCTTCAACTGTTTTCTCTGGGGTTAGTGATTTACCAACATCATAATGGTTTCCAGCATACTCATCATTGCGGTGATCTCGGCCGTAGTCGTTTTCCATGCGGCCGACTTGATATGATGGCCACCAACTTGTGAAGAGGCCGTTACCCGCCATAATAGATCCACCGAGTCTTTGGCCTGTACGGCCATTATCCTGGCCAGTTTTTCGGTGCCAACGTATATATCGATGATTGAAGTACTTGTGCTCGGTCCTAAACCATTTTTTATAAACTCGTTCATTGTTATCAGTTGACATCGGTTTGTTGCGATGATTTCCCGCCATCCACATTTGAAACCACAATAGACAACACATCGCCCAATCTGCCTCATTTTGTTTTTGTATATTAGAGAAAGTTGAACCTGGGCTGAAAGAATTGATAATTGTTTTTGAAAAGTCATAATTAGACGCTAAAGCGAGTAAATATAATTTTTCCAAAGGTCTTCCATTGATAGAGTTAATTTTTTCAACAAATTTTTTCAAAACAGATAGCTGTTTTATAGATTCTTGATTTGAAGAAAAAATGCTATCTTTAGCTGAATTCTCTAAGAAAACTTGATATCTGAGTTGTTGTCCACAACTTCGAACCATTCGACCTAGAAATTTTTCAATTCTTTCTATTGTCTGATCTATCCGAGAGTTCAGTTCTCCGCGGTTACCTGAATAATATGAATTTATAGAATCCTTAAAAATTTGGAACTGAGGATAATTTTCCATGGTCTGTTGTGCTTCAAAATCAATACCTTCTATGTTAATTTCAATATCGTTTAAGCCCTCTGAGTCTGATTCATCCAAAGAAAGTAGTACTTTTTTTATAAACTTGTAATTATCAACTGATACGTTACCCTCTTTGTTGTAGATAAAATTTTTATCAAACCTAACAAGAATGCGCAATACCCTCATTAAAGTTTCTTGATCTTCTACATCAGACAGATCTGAAAAGATATTGAAAATTTTTGTTTTCATTATCAAACTAATGTCGTCCATGGATACTCTGCCGTCCATTGCAAATAATGAGCCCCCATTTTGCAAAATGGGCAAAGACGGGAGCCTGTTGTAATTTACATAATGGTCGCCATGGCCATCGAGTAGCGGCATAGTATATAATATATTTCTATTACCACTCTCGTCCAACGGATACATATATCTTGCTGCTTCCGTATGCTTCACCCTAGCACGATGGAGTTTTTTATTGCGGCCGTTGTCAACATCCAACACAATTCTTTCCCATGGGCCTGTGCCTGTTAAAGTTTCTCTGAATGAATTATTTCGAGAGAGGCTGTGATCTAAACAAATTGCATTTTCAGGATAAAGCACAGATCTATAGTGAAAGGATAAATCTCTATTACCAAATCTATAACCATCAACATAAAACCTATCAGCAGTAATCGATGATCTACTATTTTCAAAAAATCCCATTTGCCACGGGCTCCGGAGAGGCTCGCTATTATTTTTCTGTGGATTATGTTTACGGGGTTTCCATCCTCCGCCAACTTTACTTAAAGGGAAACGTTGGCGACCGCCGTAGCCTCGAAGTGTGGTAGTAGCATCCTTGGAATCTTGCGGAGTAAGCATGCCCCATAGTGAATCAACGCGGCGGAATCTTAAGAACCATTGAAGTACGTTATTTAGGGAGAATATAGTTCTGTGAAATGTCATCGCCGGCGCGTTTTTCAAATCTCTATTCTTGGGTATATCATAAAAATAGTTTAATGACTCTAGATAACAAACTCTTTCCGAAGTTGAGAGTTGTTTTAACGTATTCTTATCAATACGTGGGGTCGTCCTGAACAACAGATTGCCTCGGTCTTCAGAAAAAAGTTTATCCAATTCCGTCTTCGAGTTCCAGTATGTTGATCTGGTTTCAATGTGAAACGCTTCTGAATAGATCCTCTCTATAGAGCAATATTGATTTGGCGAATCTAAATCTAAGCTGGGCAGTTCTCTACGTTCTGGTCCAGGGTTTTCGCGGTCTTCTGAGCGGTATTGTAGCACAGTGTGATCGACATCGCCAGTTCTTTCAACCATTCCACCAAAATCGGTATAAAAGTCCTGAGTGAAATCAATATTAAGGCTATTGGCCATGGCCGGGTTGGATCGAAGGTCCCCTTCGATCAATTCAACATATTCGTTACATATATTTTGAATTGCCTTGTTTAAATATGTTCTATTTTCTTGAACTTGTTCATTGTAGTTGCCATCTTCATCCTTTCTGCGATTTTTTAAATTTTTAATGTACTTTGGTGGCACCACTTTGGCATAAACCTTCTCTACCGTATCGCCAACATAAACTTGCGTCACCAGAACTCTTAATGGTATTTTGTATATGTTTGGAGGTAGTAAATTCCACCTTTTATGGCTAACACCCAACTCCTGCCTGTCAGAAATAGATATCGATGGTTTCTTATGTATGATTTTACATATATCTCTGTAAGAATCGGGATTGTCTTTTCTGGGCCTTTCCACAAAGATAGGTGTAGTTCTAATGCGAGCATATTCATCGAGCTTACCCAGCGTCCCGCGGGGCACGTGAACAAATCTTTCAGGTGATCTACTATCTGGACTTATACTGATTGTTGGTCCAAACGGCGCATATAAAGCATCTAAGTCTCCGCCGCCCCTTGCAGACCTAGTGAGCAACTTGCTAGTCAACCTTATGTTTGTTAATTTATCTATACCCATTGGGCGAGCAAGGAGAGGGATTGTTTCACTTCTACTAGCGATGGCGGAGAGGGCGCGCTGCTCTTCATCCTGTCGAGATGTTAAATTTTGTGACCGGGGAATATCGTATGCTTCTCTTGCCTGATGAATATCGTAATCTTCACTGCCCTCTTCTGGCCAGAAAGTTCGACCATAGCTAATTCTTGGGTTTAATTTAAACATTTTACTTGGGGGGGTAATCCTACCTTCCAGTACCGGTACAGTACTTCGGCCGGGTCTCCGTTGGTCAAGGAGAGTTAAAAGAGATCTCCAACTACTGACAGTTTCCCCTGTTGGCCTGAAGCTAAGAACCGCAGGGTCTAACGTCTCGCCGATGGTAAATGATCCATATATTCCACCAAGCACCGCGGATGAATCCGAAAATTCATACACTGTCTCAACCCAGTGCTCTTCTTTTGCTTTCATTGAGCTGTACAGCGGAGCATTGAAAGAGCCTGGGTCTTCGTTTACTCCTGCGGCTAAGTTTATAGCATTGTCGTAATCTTGTTCTGATGCGAATTTTCCTATTTTATTTTCAAAAATTGTTATAGGGCTGCTATTACTCTTTGTTCTTGTTGTTAGTTTTCCCCCAGTCATTTGTGAAGTTGTCAACATATCCGAATTATCGGTAAACCCAGCGGATCTCCCAACCTTTTTTACTCTATGTGCTGATATCAGATTTGTTTTAAATCCATACTTTGGATTTCTCTCATCAGTTAGGCCGGCATCTCCAGGATAGACGTAAGCTATTTCTGTAGAGTCTCCTGAAAACTTTAAAGGTACTTCTTCTCTTAGACGATCTTTTGCCTGACGGGGCAAATTTTGCAAAACTTTACTGAAGCTGGTTTTTCCTGATCCTTGATTTCTGTAAGTGCGTCGGATATCAGGGTCATCTATCAATTCTATTAATATTTCTTTCTTTTCATCTTTTTGCTTTTCCCTCTCTATGGCGGCAAAAATATTATACAAGTCTTCAGCATTATCGGGCTTTATATAATACTCTGTTGATTCTTCAACTTTTGTTACATGTTTTTTAAATTTTGCGTGTTTATTTATTGAATCTGAATCGCTGCGGTTGGCAGATGATAAAAACTTTGTCTGACCTGTGGTAGATGTATATAATTGCCTTTTATAATCTTCCACGCCATCGACGCTCAAGGCATCGAACATACCAGAAACAAAGTCTATATCAAACTTAATAATTCTTCTTGTTTTCTTTATGAATTTAGTTGGGGTCTTTTTAACCTCTGGTGGGTACCCATGTAGCTCCTTTTGCTTTGTGTCCGGGATGCCTGAGTCGGAACCATCCAAGTCTGCGCGACCTGTAGCAAGCGCTGTTTCGCCTGGAAAATACATCTGGCCTCTTGCATGAACTAAAAACTTCTTCATATTACCATCTGTTACTTTAAAATTAAGAGATTGCTTGAAGTCCTTTACATTAAACACTTCTGTTGAATCCGCATAAAAGTTTGGGTCTACTTCACCGGTGGCTAAAAGCTCTCTTGATTTTTCCACTGCTGATCCGGCTGCGCCCTCTGGTAATGTTGGGTTTGCTTGAAACCCATATATCCCCATATCTAATTTAGGTAGATTTGTTCTTCCTCTGGCGTCGTTAATATTCATACGCTGTGGTGTACGAATTTCAGAATCATCAACAAAGGTTGTAACCTTTTTAATGGCTTTTCCTTCTTTTGTGTCTCTGTTTGCCATGGCAACATTTGCATTTAATATAGTGTTAGTGATGGCGCTACCTGGTATTACTACGCCCTCTATTGAAGCCAGAGGACCTTTTACTTCCACTAGATGCTCAATATGAAAAAACGGATCATTTGAATTTACCAAATCTGTAATGTTAGCAAGAAAATCTCGACTTGCCACTCTCCTGTCAATATCCTCAATTATTAAGTTACTCTCATCTAAGAGTGGGTGGGCCCAATAAATTTTGTCAGCTGTTGTCCGATCGAGGCCGCTGTCAAACGCATCACTCTCGACCATACCTGTCTCAATGTCAAGTACGGCTAAATCTTGAGCAACTGAGCCTATTGCGATTGCTATCTTTCTTGAACAATGAGTTTGAGGTATAAAATATTTACTATACCAATTGTGGTAATCAACAACATCAGATGGATCATTTTGATATATCTTTTTAGAAACATCTAATATTTTCATACTTTGGTTTCTTACTAGTCTCTTAAGGGCATGAAGAGGGTTGTCAATGCCAGTTATTCTACTAGCCATGGCCTCCCAATTATCTTTCATCGTAGGCCGGGTATTTAACTCGCTTTTAACATATTCAAAAACAAATTCTTCAAATATTTTTTCATCAAAAACTCCTTCAAAATCCCAAACTGAATACGCTAATGACCCTTTAAGTAAAAGCTCAACTAGACAAATTCGAACAAACCCCAGAAAACAAACATTTTTTATTGCCTTTTCAAAGGGGCCCTCGTCATTGAATCCTAAATTTTGTGGGGCATTTTCTGGTTTTGACATTTCATTTGTCAACTGCTTGGCCAATTCGTCTGTTACAATCTTCTCAAAAGAAAGCAATCCCAATTGTGATACGTTGTATCTATTCTTAACACAACTTCCGCTATCTTCAATCGTCATGAGGCCCGCGACGCGTCGGTTTAATCCAGGGTAGTATCCCTGTTCATCGTATATCCTAGAACCCTCAAGTGCAAAAAATATTTGCTCAAAAATGCCTTCCATAGCCTTACTATAAGCGTCACCAGTGAGCTTATCTTTTAATTTTTTGCCTGAGGTGCTAGTTGGGTTCAACATTGACTGAGCCTGGTCGACTCGCAACCCAAAACTCGTTTCGGGGGAGGTGAAATATTTTTTGGATATACCAAAAAGACTACTCATTATCTTTTTAGCAAACAATTCTCTTCGTGTGTATATTACTTTGTTTCCCTGATCGAGTTCCAAGTTAAGATCATCAATCGCTTTTTTGTAAATTCTTTCACTCTCTACGCTACCCGCTTCGGAATCCGGGCCCGGGATAGTATCGCACACCTCTATTGTCAACGCGTTGTCCTCTTCGCGATTAAACATATTATCGCCGTATATTTCAATTGAGTATGGATCAAACTCAACAGACCTTGTGTTGCCAAATTCGTTATATTTAACACCAGCCCTTAGGGCGCCTTCATTGAGACTTAGGCGCATTGTATTTACACTCTGTTGAATGCCTGCTAAATTATAGTCGTTACCAGATACGCTTATGAGTTCATTTTCAGATTTCTGATTTTCTCTTAAAGTTTCCTGTGCTTGGCTAAACAGGCTTTTTATACCCCCTAGATACTCACTGCCAATTTTTGGTGTGGAAATTCTATTCAAACTTCCAAACAAATCTGATTGCATTCTGTTTATTCTGTTTTTTATCGCAGTTATAACAACTTGTTTCCCCGCATTCTCAACACCAGTGCGACCACCGAGCGTCTGGTTTTCGTCATCACCTGCTCGGAGTCCAGAAATTTCTTCTTCTGCTTGTTTCTCAACTAAATAATTTATTTGAAAACTAAAATTTTCTAAATTAGATTTAGGTGGATCAGTCTTTAAGAGAGTTTCTGTTGGTCCTCCAGGGTTGGATAATTTAAACTTATCTTTTCCATCACTTTTAGATAGAGACTTTCCGACCGGCTGGTCGCTTTCATCAACGCTAAAATAAAAGTCTTCTGCATAACCAATTGGCTTATAAATTATGTCATATGCCTGCTTGGTAGGAATTTGATCAATTGTTAGTTTTGAAAAACTTGCAATTTGGTCTTCTTCTCCAGCATAAAAATTATTTAAATTAGTTCTTGGGTCAAAAGTAGTAGGATTTCCTGATGCGTCTGTGCCCACCCACTCATAAGCTGCGAGACCATTATCATCGTCTATTTCATATATCATGTGCAAAGCATTTAGTTGAGAAATGTACTGCTGTTCCGTCGCGGTTGCGCCATGTTGCTCCACCAACTCAGAGTATATTGACAGATTTTTTAAGATAGTTGAAACTGTTATAAAAGAATCTAAATCAAACTCTTCATCTCCAGGCATTGGCATTCGGGGTGAATCTAAAAACAACCCTGGGCCAAAAGAAGAAAGAGAACTTAAATAGCCCATTTTAACCGGTTCAAACAGCTTTTTCATGGTTTCATTTGCTTGATCTTCAACCGCATCTGGGAGCTTGTTTAATATCGCGTCGGGATCTCCAAAATTTACAACATCAGGCAATAAGCCTTTGATCCCTTGCTCACCAAGCGCTTGTAACCTGTCTAATTGATCTTGAAGATTCTTATCAAGAAGGTCTAGCGCCTTATTCATGTCATCTTCAGTTGCTTCACCAGCCATCATCTTTCTTCTATATTGCTCTGCTGCTGAAGTTGTATCATCACAATCTGTAATTGATATAACCCAATTTGCCGCTTCAAGATCTGAGCAAAAATCTGGCAACATTATTGATAATGTTTGGAAGAAATTTTTAATAGCGGCGGGGGAACTTAACTCTTCTAATCCCTTTTTTATCGCCAAATCCTGGATCATGGCCATTGCAGAACTATCGATTGGATCCCCATTAAGAAGTGCACATATTTCAGCACCGGTTAGAAATGCTAAAACTCCTGCTACAAAATCCTTTGCCGGTAGCATATTTTCTTTTGAGATCCCCAGGTCCAGCAAACCATCTACTAAAGCTTGTTGGATTAAAGGTGTTTGACCTGAAAGTTCCCCAAAAAGCTCATCTCGGATGTTGTTCTCGCAAAAAGGAGTACTCAAATAGTCCAAGATGAATTGGATCAGCGAACATAACAATCTTACAATTATTTCAAAAAACTTCTTAAGCATTGTTGAAATTAAACCAGTATACCAGCCAAAAATATTAAACTTCGGAGGAATAGGTGGTAAATTTAAGTTTGGTATACTAAGATTTATAGCTGGTAGGTTTAAACACTTCAGCACATTGCAGATAAAGCCTGAAAGGCTTATCTTATCTTTGAAATCACTATATAGTTTAGTTAGCGAGCACTGCTTTCCCAGAATAGCCAAAAATGCATCGGTATCAAATTGTGGCTCCACAAGATTTTTAAAATTAAAAGAATTATCAACCCATTCGTTAAAAGGATCAGCAACTTCAGAAGCCCACCATTGTTTTATTGGCACATCAAAATCTTCAGCGTCACCTTTTAGTCCCGGGGTGTATCTAGATAAATACCCAAGGCCTCGGCGGCCGATACCCAGGTCTCTGCATGAAACAGGAGTTGGGGAAAACAATGACGCAATTCCGCCCGGGCCGCCTGACATTTCTTCTATTCTTGCTAAATAATTAACCACGATTGGGTCAATCAAAGAAGGAAATTCATTAAAAATTTTCTGGTTGCTACCAGCGGTCATTCCTTCGAATATATTTACAGAGCCTGCCTTTATTCCCTCAAGTATAAGTCCGGGTTGCGTTGGGTGATTTTTAAACTTAAATTTTATCTCGTCTTGTCCTATTCCAGTAAAGTTAGATAATGGATTTACATCTAGGTAATTTCCGTCACCGATGCCCATAGGGGTATCTCCAAAATTAAATTTAGAATCCCCATTTTTAACAATACATTGTCTAACTTCTATTGGCAAGTTAGATAACAAAAAAGCTTTTTCGGCGCCATTGAAATTTTTTGGTGATAAAAATTGTATTTTATCTTGAAGAGAAAAATCATAAGCGCTACTTAAGTCTTTCGATACTGCCTGGCATCGGTCAACTAAGTCCGAATAGGTTATCGATAATTCTCCGGGGGCGGCATGGTCTGGGTCTTCGACTGGCGTATTTGCATCAAACCCACCTATTAGCTGCGAAAAGGATGATACAGGATTGCTTAGGTCTATAGAACCAAACACCCCTAGATCAACATTTGAAGCAATGTCGATATCCCTTTTATTGTAAGCTTCTAGGGTAGCTTCTCTTATTACTCTTGTGATCTCTTTTTTGTTTTTAGAAGCAATTGATCGATATTCCTCATAGCGTCGGCGGTTATCCTCTGCAGATGTGCCAAAATTACTACTCGCATCACACAAATCTTGAATTCTGGAACTGCGTGACACGGGAAAGGCCTCAAGTTCCTCTTGTTGTGCAACAGTTAGTTTTGGCTTATACCCATCTTTTATATAATTTAATTTTTCCCTGTTTATAAAAAATTTAGCTCTATATGTATCACCGGGACGCAAAGAGGGGGTTCTAAATTCCACAAATTTTATTAATGGTTCAATCATACCTTCTTTATAAAGATTGCCATTTTCATCTCTTTCTAATTCAGTAAAAATTTGCACCATTTCGCCTAGGCGATTCGAAAGAGAGAAAGTCTTTGAGGCTTTTAAGGTGTCAAAATTAGTCTGCGTTGTCAAAACCCATATTTGATCCTCTAAATTTTTATCTCTATACACCTTAGACAATAAGTTTTGCCTTTGACGTTCTGGTCTCGGACCAGCGTCTGGTGATGGTATAGTTTCATTACTTGGATCAGGCTCAACAAAGTATTGCATCATGTCGCCAATGAAAGCCAATTGATATTCTACATCTCTGGTATCCAAGTAAAATATCTCTGGTTTACCAAAAAAACTTAAAACATAGCTCAATGCTATATCTTCAAGTTCTCTTATTGTTGCTTCATAATTTTCGGCGTTCTCATCAAGCGGAGGCAAGTTATCAAGAGTATATTCTGTTTTTAAAAAATAACCCATCTTTTGCTCATTAATTACAAAAGGATCTGGATCAGTAAAGGGGTCAGGCTCCAAGACCCTCTCTAGAGATTCTTGGTAGTTCTCTTTTTTAACTGCGGATATAACATCTGGTTTTGGAAACTTTTCACTGACTTGCTCTAGCGATTGATATAGTAGACTTTTATAATCTGGTCTTCTAGACTCTGTATTATATATTAAAACTTTAAACTGGTTTGCTAAAAACTCATAAGCGACTGCATTAACTGAAACTTCCAATGAGGATGTTTCTGTGCTCAAGCTTATTTTTTCCGCGATTGCTACTTGTTCCTTGTATAACTCATAAAAATAATCTACTTCACTTTCATTGTCTCGATCAATAGTAAGGGGACTTGTGCTTGACCCTTGTTCGTTTTCTGGTTTTTGACTCAAATGTCCATTGACAAAAGAACTATAAAGAGCGTTTAAAACAATATCATATGCCGATGTTTCTAAAAATTTAGACTCTTCAGTACTATAACGAAAAATTCTTGGGTCAAAATAATAACCAGTATTAAAAAGCGAAGTTCTTGGGAGCCAGCCGTGCAGTACTGCTAAAGTAGCCTCGCCCAACTTACCAAACTCAGAATCAAACATTTTTGAGATTAATTCAATTTGCTGTGATAAAAAAGAATTTTGCGTATATTGATCTATGTCCGTGGCTTCGATTTCAATTGACTTACCACCTGATAAGAAAATCCTATTATCACCATTTGCCACCCAATCGGCAATGTCCTGCTCCGATAGTACATCTTCAATTGGTGAATTTGGATCCTCATAGTTAGCAAATGCATTTTGAGATGCTAATGCTTGCGGTACTCCATATTTTGTAAAGTAATAACAAAGAATATAAAACTGGTTATCTAATTGAAACTTAACAATATAGTCTCTAAACGTATTATCAAACGTTGCCGCTTGGGCGTCTGAAACTTTTTTTCCTTCTAGACAATCAAACCACCCATTTGGATCGTGAAACTCAGCGGCGGGGACGTCGGTACCGGCAAGGATGCTATAATCCTCAATGGCACCTAAAGCATTTTTAATTATAAGAATGTCTCTTCCGGCGTCGCCGAACGAACGAGGGACAAATGTCACTGATTCTTGAGTACCTTTTATTTCTAATTTATAGTTCCTAATTGCCATATTAATTTACCGTATTATACCTACTTAAGATCCAATGCTGATCATCACCACTGGCACTTAGATATCCTGATTTTGTCCTAAAGTTATTGACTAATTGAAGTAATGCACCGAACCTAGTTTTTACCAGGTGCTCTAAGGTTGTAACCATTCCCGCTATTGTCTTAAATGGATTTGGCACAGTTGTACCTGATGGCAGTGGTAGTAAATCAAAATTTGAAGCGATTACTTGATTAAAAGCCATTTGGACAGACATACAATGATCTACAGATTGCACACAATCCTCTATCAATCCATTAATTTCAAAAAGACATTTTACTAAATTATGTCCTAAAACCATTGGGTGTTGTGGCAAAACTAGGCCGTCTTTGTTCATTCCATTTTCTGCTATTAGATGTATACCATTGTTACCACAAGCGTTACCCATTGAATTAAATTCTTCATATGGGCCGCCAGTAACAATTTTTAAGTCTTGCCTTGAGTGCATCCTTAATTTATCTGCCTTCAGCATGATAGCGCTTGTTGGTATAACCTTTTTTTTATCTGATCGGGTATTGTTTGGATCTGGAGTTGTTGGTCCGTCGATCCAAGAAGTCGACACATCTTGTTTTATTTTAAAGTTTTCATCAACTGTGGTCATCTGACTGATATATATTCTTGCCGAATCCATCATAAGACCGGGGTGTTGACCACTCTCTAGTTGGAGCCCTTGTAGTATCGACGGCCTGACTGTGTTAAAGCTCGGTGCAACTAAAAAATCTTCAATTGCCCCTATCTTACTAACAGGAAAGGGCGCCATGCGGCCCACTACCATGTCAATGGCGCCGGCGCACATATAATCAGAAAACCCAGATGTATAATTTCTTTTTTCAACATTTTTTGAAAAAAAGTTTCTATTGGCGGGCGCCCGATCGCGGCCAAGGACAATCGCTGCATTGTTCGGACCAGATATAACTTTTTCGCCCGGTCTTGAGAAATATTCTGGCACAGGTTCATCTAATTCTTTATCACCTGTACCATCAAGGTCTTGACCAAGGGCTGTCTTTCCCCATGGGGCATGATTTTTTTGTTGAACGCTACGCTGGTGTTCGTTTTTTCTTGGAGCGCCGGCGCGTGCTGCCTTAGAAAGCTGAGACCTTGCTTGCTGAGGTGTTATATTGTTTAAACTTTCTGTGGAGTTGTTATCAATCTGTTCTGGGTTCGGACTATCTTGCTGATCGGGGTCGGAATATTGTTGTGCTCTGAATTTGTAATTTTCAGGTGTTTCTATTTTCGCCAATCCGGCGCCGGGTAAATTTTCTATATTATCACCAATAGAGCCGGCAGCTTGAGGGTTCACCTGTTTAACCTGCTCAGTTACCATTTCGCGCGCTTTGCTTCTGGCTTGAGCTGGATTTCTAGAGGTTATTTCTCTTTTATATTCTTTGCCATCAATCTGTATAGAATAGGACACCCTTGTTTTGCCTTGTTCAAGTTTTTCTTCTGAGTATGTAGGTTTTCTGGTTACTTTCATTTTTACTATTCTCTACTGCCTTATTGTGACTTTGGAGGAACAACCACTCCAATACTAGTGTCATATTCATATGGAAATTTCACAGATACTATACCTGTTCCAACTGGTTGTGGGACCATGGTGTCAGTTCCCGTAACAAGAGAATATGCTCTTGGGTACCTATTTATCATATCTAAGTATCTTGCTGCTTTTTGATTATCAAGCTGATTTCCGGAAACTGCTTTTAGAGATTCCTTGCCATCAGGGTCTGAAATTCTGACTCTCATTTTTGATAATATTTCATAAAACTTTTTTGCGTCAGCTGTTGGTGGCCTTGGTAAACACCCGCACAGCTCCTGGATATATACTATGTGTTCATTGACCACTCTATTTGTATTTGAACCCCTCTTAACGCTTGTTTTTGGAAAAACATAATTAACAATGTCTGGCCAGAATTTCTGCTTAAACGCTTTCTCTGGTATCTTTATTGTGTACAACACTACCCCCTGAAAAACTTTATTATCTTTTACTCTTCCAGAAGAACCTATTGCTGTTTGTATTAGGTTCTCGACAATATCTTTCTTTTTAGCACTAGGGTTCACTGAAGCTGGGGCTTTAAATGGTAAACTTTCTGCTATTTCGTAAAAATTAGACATCTTTTTCGATCTCCCCTATTTCGTTAATCATATCAAAAAGCTCCTGCTTATCCTCTTCTGTGATATTTTGATTTTGCTTTGTATCTTTTTGGACTAGCGCTGCCAACTTTACTAATTGCTCATTTGACCTTTGCAAGGTTTCCAAGTATTTTGCAGCAACAAGGCCAACTTCTCTGTGGCGGTCATCACTAGTTTGCATATACTTCATAAGATTCATAAGAAGAGTTTTGGTTGCAGCTCTATCTTCTGTTATGTTACTTTTTGCTTGATCTATAAAATCTTCTACTTTTTTTGACATACTATAATTATTTTTTAGTAAAAAAAATCACTCTTTATCCCACTTTGTTTTAAATATTCTATATTTTTCTCTCAATTTATTTAAGTTATTTACAACTTGCTTGGTATTTAAACCAGTCAACTCTCTTAAATATAGGTATACAGCCTTTTTGTTGAAAATTTCAATATCTTCTATATTATGTAAAAGTATTCTAACAGCATCGAGTACTGCTTTTTCATTTTTCTTTAGATTATCTACATCCCATTTTTCTAAATTATTTAGTAAAGAATTCCAGAATTCCATCTCTACCCTTTGCGAAACGTAAGATTCTGATGGGTCTGTTGTTCCTAAAATATCTGATCCTCCATTTTCCACAAGATTTTCAAATGAAACCTCTCTTTTTATTTTTTTGGAGTTTGTTTTCACCTTATGTATAAACCAGTTTTTAGTTACAACTGAAAAATAAGAGAATGCTTTTGAGCCTTTATTTGGATCATACTTATTGAGTATAGTAGTTAACCACACTTTACAATCATCCCTAAGAGAATCTATATTTGGAAGGATATTAAACTTATAAGTAAAAATTATCTTATCTACCATCTCACTAAATGCGGGCTGGATTGTAAATTCATACAATTTTGATCTTTCCTTATGACAAGGACTGGCACAATAATCTATAATTGCTTGTTCATGAACTTTAGTAAAATATTCGTTTTTTGTTCTTTTTCGACGGCGTCGGTACGGTCTTTTTGTTTTGGCTTCTTTTGTCACTCTTCTTCTCCCGGATCTTGATCTTGGACTAGAAGAAAATCAAAGCTTTCTATTTTTTCAATCATTTGAGTTCCGTGCTCTATTAGTGATTGAAGAGTCTGGTCTCCATAAAACATTTCCATCTCATGAACACCTTTTATGTGGCCGACATATTTTGCCACATCGTCTGCTAACTCATTTACATCTTCTTCTCTTGTCTTTAATATTTTTATAAGCCACCTAGAATACATAATGAAAACTATGTTAACAATAACGCTCATAACTAAAAATAATTCTATCATTTATCAAATACTTCCGTTTTAAGTTCCTTTCTCTGTTGTTTGAGGTCTTTCTTGGCATCCTTGATAAACTCGTCTACAACAGCACCGGTTGGCTTGCTAGTGGACTTTTCAGAATGCTTTTTAATGGTGAAATCAGGAACTTTAATCAAAAACCCGGAAGTGTTGCATTTTATACACCTCTCCTGTTCAAAAAACATGCCGTGATTAATTTCAAACACTTCTTTGCAATGTTCACACCTATATGTGTAGCGTGGCACGTTAGTCTGAACCTGTAGTGCTACTCTTCTCATCTTGGGAAGACTGTATGCCGGTGGACGCAACATTGAACGTCGGAGGGTTTAAAACCATTAATTCTCCTGACTTGGTACCCCACCTAGTAGTATCTGGGCTTTTTGAAAACTCAAACGACTTAAGAACCGGTACAATATCTGTTTGCTCTAATAGTGACTTTTGTAGTGCCATCATGATGGCGCCCATTGCTTGATTTGACAATTTCATAATATTTATTTCTCCTTTTTTGGCTATTAGTCGCCTTTAATAATTCTATAACTATCTTCGTCAAAATGCTGAGTTGAAAACTCAAACAACTCTGTATCTTCTAGCGCTATCATCTGATGTCTCAAATTTCTATAGACATGAAAGTTATCGCCTTTTTCCAATATTGTTTCATTGGCATTTTCTATTTCATCGCTTTCTGAAAATTTAACTAATACTTTTCCTGATTGTATGTAAAAAACCTCGTCTTTTAATTTATGATAATGCCAGGAGCATTTTTTACCCTTTACAAAATATAGAAGTTTTCCACAATATTCGCTATTATTTACAATCCACTTTTCAAAACCCCAACCTTTTGGAACAAACTTAATCGGCAAAGAATTCTTCATCTTTAATTCCTTTGTCATCTATGTATAAATCACCAGAAGGCTTGCCGAGGCGGAGTTTGTGAAATTTTGCACCCCATCCGGTGAGCTGGTTTTTTGTTAATTGATAAAATAAATTATTTGCTTTCTTTTCGTCATTATTAGTCCGGCCCATGCCTCTTGCAGTGTAATAAATTATGTAATTACCGCTGTCATATAGTTTATTGATTTTTTCTATTCTTGAAAGCTTTGGAGCTGCTTTTTCGTATTCTCCGCTGGTTAAGGAGCAAATTGTCCCATCGATATCAATTACATATGTTTTCATTCATCTCTCCCAAGATACTAGTAGTAGAATATCCATCAATATAGTTAAAAATAACCACCTCTGCTAAATCATGACCGACCACTTTTTCTTTTTTATAATCACCACCCTTTACAATTAAGTTTGGTTCGATTTCTCCTATTAAATTGCGAGGGGTTAGTTCTTCAAAGATTACAACCTCATCGACGTATATGCACGATTCTAGCATAAATTTTCTATCTTCTACTGGAAAAAATGGCCTTGAGGGTCCTTTTAGCTTTTTTATACTATCATCACTATTAAGTCCGACAATCAAATAATCGCCTTGGGCTTTAGCGTATTTCAATAATTCAAAGTGTCCGCGGTGAAGAACATCAAAGCACCCGTTTGTAAAAACAATTTTCATATTGTAGAAGTACCCCTTTTTTGTACGACTATGGTTGCACACTGGTTTGCGAATTCAATAGCCTTTGAAATATCAAACGTTTCCAAATATTTAACTGTCAGTGAAGCAATAAAAGTATCTCCGGCGCCAGCGACGTCTTTTATTTCCACGCCAACGACAGGATAAATTATACCTTTGTGCATGCAGCCTTCTTTGCTTAGCGTTACTATTAATTTTTCTTTGATCTTCTTATCTATTGAGTGTTTTGTTTTTTCAAATTCTGATTTATTTATTTTGATAAATTTTGAATTGTGGCACCAATTACCTAGGGTTTTTTTTGTATCAATGAAAACATTTTGGTGGTGATTACAGATAAATTCTATATCATCCGTAGATAGAAACCCTTTATTATAGTCTGATATAATAACTCCATTATAGTCTTGAAAGTTTATTTTTGTCAAATCTCTAGTTCCATAATTAGCATCATGCTCATCCACTCTTAAAAGCATATGATTCATGTTAGAGTCTATAAACCTAGTCTTTGTTATTGTTTTCCAGTTTTCGTTTGTAAAAAGATCTGCTTTATAACCTAAAGCTAATACATTCCTAAGCACATTAGTTGCCATACCACCGTTTTCAATAACCGACGTCGGGTTGAAAACTGGTACAGGTGCTTCTGGACAGAGTCTTGAAGCTTTGCCGTAAATAAACACATCCTTACAGCTCTCCCCAATGATTAAAATCTTATCAGACATTACCTACTTAAAAACCTTTTTCCTTGTTTAATTTGTCCTCTCCAATAGTTCAATAGATCCAGCATTGTTTTTTTAAATTCAATTTCTGGCTTCCACCCTGTGTGATCTGTAAATTTTGTGGTATCTGGTACCTGTAGATCTGCGTCAATTGGCCTCAGTCTCTCTTCTTCTGTTTCAATTTTTATGTTTTTATTTGTTGATAAACTCAGAAGGTAGTTCAACATTTCTCTAATACTGCAAGTGTAAGAACCTCCAATATTATAATATTCTCCGGGGATTGGATTCTTAGTTACCAAAAGATAATAAGCCCTCACGGCGTCTCTAACATCAGCCCACGTCCTCAAGGAATCTAGGTTTCCAACCTTGATAGTTGGGCCTTGTAGGCCGGCTTCAATCATAGCAATCTGTTTTGCAAATGTTGATTCTGCAAAAACGTCTCCTCTTCTGGGGCCTGTGTGCGTAAACATCCTTGTTGTAATAACATTCATGTCGTAAGCTTCCGCATAAAAACGGCCCACTAAATCTGTTCCAACCTTTGATATTGCATAAGGTGAAGCAGGATGAAAAGTAACTTCTTCATGAATAGGTAAAAACTCCTTTGGGACACGGCCGAAAACTTCCGATGAAGCACAAACATGAATAACAGGATCTAAACCAATTTGTTTAATCGCATGAAGGACTTTTGCCGTTCCTAAAATATTAGTCTCAAGGGTTTCTATGGGTGACTTAAAACTAGTTTTTGGATAACTTTGTGCAGCCAAGTGAAATACGTAATCTGGCTTTACCTTTTCGAAGGTTGTCAATAATGACGCCATATCGTTTATATCACCATATTGCAAAAACACTCTTTGTTTATTATTGATTCTATCCATAAGATGTTCAATATTGTCTGTTTTGTCATTCCAGCGCAATAAACCATGAACTTGCCAGTCTGTGTTTTGAATCAAAAAGTCAGCCAAATGCGAGCCGACCATGCCTGTTAGACCAGTAATTAAACAAACTTTACTTGACATAATCTCCTCGCTGATCACGGATGGATAGTATCGGATTTTCAATTGGCCACCAGAAATCCCATTCCGGATCATTCCATTTTATTGTGAATTGTTTTCCATCAACAAAATGAGTATTCTGTTTATAATAATATATCATATTATCTTGCATTGCCAATATAGAATTTCCAATACCAGCTGGGAGTAGTAGCATATTTTTATTTTGTCGACTTAGTGTAAAAGATTGCCATTGTTTGTATGTGGATGATTCAGGTCGATTATCTGCTATTAATGCGTAACCGGTTCCGTTTATAACTGTGACTAGCTTTGTTGTGTTCCAATCTCCATGAATACCCCTCAATACACCTTTGTTTGAGGTAGATATATCATCTTGAATAAAAGTTTCTTTGGTTACTGACTCAAACTTTTTTGAATCATAAACTTCCATATATGATCCTCTGTGATCTTCAAACCTATCAGGAATAATCAATTTAACGCCATTTAATTTAGTATCCTTAACAAGCATTACTTAATCAACCCTTAGTAAAATAGTTGTTTCTTTTTTTGTACAATTCTTTGTTTTCTAAGAACCAACTAACTGTCTCTAAGATTCCTTTTTCTAGGCTAGTTGAGCACTCAAAACCATGAGACTTTGCTCTACTAGTGTCCATAAGTCTAAGAGCATCACCTTTCGGCTTTGATGTGTCCCATTCTATTTTCACATCTCCGTTATATGAATCTCTAATAGCAGTTGCGACGTCCTTTATAGAGACTCCAGTGCCACTACCTAAATTAACCGGCTCAGTTATCCCATTCTCAACCATATGAATCATGCCATCAGCGCAATCGCCGGCATATATGAAATCTCTAATTGGTGTTCCATCTCCCCAACAAACTAGTGGATCCTCTCCGGAAGAAATTCTATTTATAAGTGATGGAATCACCATTGCGTTTTCAGGATCAAAGTTATCCCATTTACCATAAACATTAGCAGGACGAACAATGGATATATTGTTTTTTCCATATTGGATATTGTATGCCTCTGCTTGTAGTTCTCCTATTCTCTTAGCCCAGCCTGGGTGTTTATCATTTTCTGATGGGAAAGTTCTCCAAACGTCATCTTCTTTAAAAACTTCTGCAGGGTGATAAACTCCGACTGAACTAGTGTATAAGTACCACTTAACGTTATTCTTCATTGCTGCTTCCATCATTGCAGTGTTAAACATTAACATAGGAACCATAAAGCTTGCAGGGCGTTCTCGGGACATTTTAGGCGAGCCCTTTATACCTATAAGATTAAACACATAATCTTGCCCCTTACATGCCTTCATGCAATTATCTAAAATTGTTAAGTCTAGTCTCATAAACTTAACTTGATCAGGTAGCCCTTCTGGACTATCTAGAGAAACGACAGTGACATCGCAATTTTTCTTTATTAATTTGTCGACCAAATAGCGGCCGATCATTCCGGTGCCGCCAGTTACTAGGACTTTTTTGTTTTCTAAGTTGTTTATCATTTTATAGTTTCCATATATTTAATCAATCCTCTAAGGTAATAATATATCTTATTTTTGATTATTTTTTCAAGAAATTTTATTCCACTCTTCTAAATCTTTTGGGGCGCCTGCATGGGCGCCTCCGGAGGTTACCAAAAAATCTGGAGGTTCTCTTTTTATGATTGTTAGTTCAACCGCGTCGCGGATTTTTCCTGGGGCTGGTCTTAAGGCTCTATGGTAAATATTATTTGAAAAAAATGCCAACGTTGGGCACTTTCCAATAATTGGAATCCACTCTTGGAATGGTTTTATTTCTAAGGGGCCATGACTAAGGGTTACTTTTTCTTCATTCTTGGCCCTAAACGTCATCACTTTGATAGCTGAATGGGGTATTCCGTCGCGATGGGGATTAAAACACCTGTTTACATTATCTAGTAAATCTAAATAGTGAGTCTTTTCTTTTGGCGGATCATGAGTAAATCGATAAGCCCTTACATTGCACACGCCTATATTTGAATCAAGTGCCACTTCCAAAGATTCTTTAACTTTTGTATCAATTAAGTAATTTCTTATAGAATTAAAATGCTCTGGTTGAAATTTCGACGCGTACAAAACATTGGGCAAACTAGGGCCGTCGTAGGAATCATATCCATCTTTTGTGACCCTGCAAATTTTAGGATCCGGATTTTCCCATGCTTCATCGATTAATTGAAAGACTCCATCTAAATAATGCGCATGGGTTGCTGACTGATCTATGAAACTGTATCCCGCATCTATAAAGCGATTAAGATTAAAAGACACTTTTACACCTATGCATGACGAATCCAATATTCTTCCCAAGAAGATAAATTATTATCTTTTAAATACCTAAGCTCTTCATCGGTGTACGGGCGTACCTCTGAGCTTCTTTTGTTTGGTGGTATATCTTTATCGTAAAAATATCTGCCTTTTTCGTCTTTTTTGCCATTTGATACTGGACACCAAAAAGAATCTAACACTCCTCTATCTTTAGCTGCATACTTTGGAGAAAGTGCACCGGGTTCCGGTGGCCTTTCTGTCATTTCAACACTTTTTTGCTGACCTCCAGTACCTCCTAGTTCATAATTTCTCATCTGTAGATCAACATCCCAATATTGGGCTGAAAACCTTTTGTCAATCGATCCCAACTTTACTGATGTTTTTGTTGGATGAAACATCCATGTGTGCAATTGTGGGCTGCCTAAATCTTCATTGTGGTATATCAATGGAGTATCGTGCTGGTCCCAAGGAGGCGTTGGAGAAACCCTGAACATTGCGCAAGTGATATAATCCTCGTGGCCACAATCATTTGCATCTCTGACATCTTTGACAAGCTCATCCAAAAAACCAGGAGATATTCTAAAATAATCATCAGTACAATTTAGCATATACCTACATCCTGACGCATGCGCCAGACGCCTGACTATCTCCACGCAAGGTGCTGCCCCAAGTTCTGAATAAATATGATGCAAATTTTTTGGTAATTCATAATCTGGTTTAATGTGACCTGAGTACAGAATTTCAAATTCAATATTATTAGTATTTGTGAGTTGTTCCCAGATTTCCATCCAGTACTGAGGTCTGATGGCACTACCGTAGCAAATAACTTTTTCTTTCATTTTGTTCCCCTCGCTATTATTTTGTTGTGTTCCCCTGTTTATATATAGGAACTCTCGCCACCATCAGCTGAAATAGATGCGCCATTTATTAGACTAGCTACGGGGCTTCCAAGAAACACAACCAAACTTGCGACTTCGTGAGGCTTCCCCATGGACCCTCTAGGAAATTTTTTATCTATGAATTTTTGAAATTCCTCTGGGTCTTTTTCTTTTTGTTCCTCCCATCCAGTATTGGGTATCCATATGCCTCCGGGAGCGACAGAGTTAAAAGTTATGTTCGCAGAGGCGTATTCTGGGTTTGTTGCCAGGTTTTTCATCAGTGTGGTTTGGGCTGTCTTTGCAACATTAAACCATGGGCGTCCTCCGGCTTCCTTGCCGTATATGGAAGTTATTGTGATTACTCTGCCCCACTTGTTCTTTAACATGTAAGGCAAGAACATCCTAGTATATTTCATGGCGGACGTGAGATTTTTATCATACACCTCTCTCCAAACAAGATCATTTGTCTTCAGCATGTCAGGGTTTCCCCAGCGGCCTCCGCCGCCGATGTTATTAACAACAATATCGACGCCGCCCCACCTACTATTTATTGCTTTCTGAACAGAGATATATGAATCACCATCTAGTACATCCGCTACTAAACAAATATTATCAACACCCATAGAATTAAGTTTTTTCTCTGTTTCTTTAACTCTTTTCTCAGTTCTACTAAACACTGCTATAGAGCAACCCTCCTCGGCAAAAGCCAAAGCTGTTGCTAGTCCAATTCCATGAGTCCCTCCAGATATTAAAACTTTCTTATTCTTTAGTTGTAAATCCATAATTGTTACAAAAAGTCCTTTATTTTTCTCTTTATAGAGTCTATATCTATTTCATATTCTTTGTGCAGCATCTCCCTAGTTCCATAATAATAACAATGTTGTTCCGTTACAGATATTGGTAAAAAATCAACATCCAGACGATTTTTCGCTATAATAAACCCAATTTTTTCGCCAATCCCACCAGACTGAGTGCACTCTTCAATCGTTATTACCTTCTTTACTTTTGAAATCGCGGAAAGCAACTTTTCTTCATTTATTGGCTTTACTCTGTAGAGGTCCACAATCCCAACATCATCTACCACATCCAAAATTTCTACAGACACTTTAGTCATAAAACCAGTAGAGATAATGTAAGCACTATCTGATTCTTTAAGAACTTCAAGGCCGGAATTAAAATCTTGTCCTTCTTGGTATTGTCTTGGAAATAATCCTTTTTCAATTCTAAAATATTTAGGGCCAGAGACAGAACAACCTATCTGGGCGAGGGATTTCGAATTGATATCATCGGTAACATTATATACTTCAAGTCCCGGAAGAACCATCATTGCCTGCATGTCTTGCATACCTTGATGGGTTGGTCCATCGGTACTATATGTAAAACCTGCACCTACTCCAATAAGATTTACGTTTAAATTCATTGCGCATAGGTCAATATTTACCTGTTCTAAGCTTCTTAGGGAGATAAAATTATTTATACTATAAACAAAAACAATTTTACCACAGCGGGCCAGTCCTGCAGCGACGCTGATCATGTTTTGTTCTGCTATGCCAAAATTGTAAAATTGCTCCGGGTAATCTTCTTCTATCTTTGACAAGCCAAAGGCGCCGTGGTCGGCGGTGATCACTATGACATTCTTGTCTTTTTCTACACACTCATAAAGCCCATCGAAAAAGGCATCTCTCATATCTTTTTGCATCAACTTTAAGTTCTCAACTCTTCAATACACTTTTTGTATGTTTCTTTGTCAATCCCACCATGGTGCCACTTTGGATTGTTTTCCATAAAAGAGACGCCTTTCCCCTTTACTGTGTCTGCTATGATGACAGTCGGTTTCTCATCCTGAGGGGTGGAATTTAATGCCTCATAAATTTCATGATGATTGTGGCCATCTATAGTCAAGACGCGCCAGCCAAACGATTCCCACTTATCAGTAAAAGGGTCCAAGCCATTAATGTTTTCTGTACTTCCATGTATACATAATCCATTTCTATCTACTATTGCAATTAGATTATCTAAACGTAAATGAGACGAAAGCATTGCAGCTTCCCAGATTGTTCCCTCGTGACATTCACCATCACCTAAAACAACATAAGTCTTATAATTTAAGTTATTTAATTTTGCAGCAAGAGCAAAACCAGAAGCTACGCCCAATCCATGACCCAGGGAGCCAGAATCAAACTCAACCCCAGGGATTCGGTGATCTGGGTGTTCTCCTAAAATTCCACCATTGTTTAAAAGCTGTAAGTCGTGATTAGATATAATGCCCAAATCTTGTAAGACAACATATTGTGCAATGGCAGCATGGCCCTTGCTCAACAAAAAACGATTTCTATTGCTTTCATTTATGTTTTTATTAGTGATTTTTAAAAAATCACAATAATACAAAACACTTAAAATATCAATACAAGAAAAAGCTCCGCCGATATGACCCTTGCCAGCATTATGAATAGCATCTAAAATTTTAATCCTAAGACTATTGCTTTTCTCTATAGATTTTTCGATCATTTATTAAATTGACTTCCATGAAATTATAGTATACCCTTCCATAAATTTACTACCAAAACCAACTCGCTTACAAAATAGTTCTTTTATTTTGCCTTGCTTCGCCTTCTCTTGTAAAAGAGGCAAAAGCCCGGAAGTATACCCCCTCTTTTTGTGAAACCTAAATTGCAAATAGTCAAATAAATTATCTGTATCATAAACTTCACAAACTGGCTCTATATGAAAGCATACTTTTGGTTTTTTTGAAATTAAAAAATTAATAAAACTTTCATGCTTACTAGCCAGTTGTTCTATAGCGCCGTGAGTAAAGACACAAGAATTTGAGCCGATATTATAATCATAGTCAGGAGTCATCATATCAAATACTCTAGATTTCATATTTATATCATAATGCTGTGCTAATTCCTTAATTAAGTTAACTGAGGACTTTACAAAGTCAGAACCGTGTAGTTTCACTTTTTTATTAATCTCTGATAGATTCACTAAATTAAATCCACTTCCGCAGCCAAATTCATGAACTTCATCAATATCATCAGTTATCAATTTATCATACAAATGCAATTGAATTATTTTTGCGAAGTCTTTTTCAAAAAACTCGTTTCTAGGACTGCAAAACTTTCCGTTAATTCTTACTATGTTGTTTGGCCTTATAAACTTTGGTGTGATTGATGTTTTGTTCCTATTCTGCTTAAAGTCCAACAAATTTTCTTGCCAACCTTCAAACCAAACCTGCCTTCTTCCTTCAGCGCCTATAATTTGGGTATCTTTTTCCATCTTTTTAAGAATGTCCAAAATAAACTTTTTTTCAGAATCTCCGTTTAACTCTTGATATGCCAAATCAGTAGAATTAAAAAACTCTAAACAATTAGTTCCTAAGTTTTCAACCTCTGTTCCCAACATTTTTGCTAGATCTTTCGCTGTTAATTCTTTCATAATTTATACTCTCTTATTGATTATAATACTCGCCATATTCAACCAACAAAGTTGGCTTACAATCTTCCCTACTTAAGGCTCTTTCATATGCTGGTATAATGTCTTCCTTGTTTTTAAGCAGCACCACTTCCATGTTACTTAGCAGCTTCCTAAAGGCTTCAGTGTGATCTTGTGTGTGCTGAACCCCTCCGTTTAGTGGGGTTTTTGCTCCAATAGATGTGCGAACAATAACTCGGGGCTTAAAAGCACCGCGAGTCATCTCTTCCATTTTATCCAAATGGTTTACAAGCTGGTTTACAGCTAGTAGCAAGAAATCAAACCTGGGGTAACAAGTGACTGGAATGAATCCATTTAAGGCCATACCTATTGATAGGCCCATTTGAGTCTCTTCAAATACCGGGGTTTCGATTTTTCTATTGCCCGGGATTGTTTTAAGGGTATTAAAAATAGAGTTCCCACTATAAGCTACTGATTGGCCTATAAATACAACTCTTTCATCCTCTGCCAATTGCTCCATAGACTTTACTAAATGATCTACATACTTCACTAACTTTTCTCCTTTTAAAATAAAATCCATTGGCCGGTGCCGTGGTGAGGGTAAACTCTCTCATACGTATAGTAAAAAACATCTTCAGGTGTTTTTGTTTTTTGCTGATTCCATGTTTCTGACGTTGGGGTGTTTGTGCTCATATCATTATCCTCTACAACGAACTCAAGTGGTAAATCAAAAGACCTAGAATATTTATAAGCCTCGTGAAAAACACCTGTTTCAGATGTCATATCCCCGATAAAACACCATACCTTGTTCTTTGTCCCCTTCATCTTTTCAGCTTTTGCGGCGCCGAGGGCGATAGGTATAATACCACCAACTATAGAAGACGTATAGAGTTTTGGATCTTCACAATAAACACTCATACTCTTTCCGGAAACTATTAACTCCCAAAGATGGTCCTCGGGGACTCCATGCAGTAGGGCGTGATAATGATTTCTCCAAGAAGAAAAAACCCAATCACCTTTGTTAACAAACTGAAAGATTTCTAGCAGCTGTTCCTCGTTGCCACCAGACATGTGAACTGGTCCTGTAATTGTTGCTTTTTCGTATTCCTCTTTTACTCTGAGTTCAAAATCTATTAGATCATTTTTTGTCAGGCTAACACTTGCTGGTTTTACATTTTTGAACTTTTTCGGGACATGTACGGTCATCTATTATCTCCTAGGTTGTCTTTGTACCATTCTATTGTTTTTTTGATTCCCTGCTCCAGAGAAACCTTTGGTTCCCAGCCAAGCTCATCCTTTGCTTTGCGGGAAATTAAAGCTAGCTTCGTGGTGATTGACGGCTTGGTGAGATCGTGAACTATTTTTAAATTCTTTCCTGATTCTTTTATAATTTTTTCTACTATCTCTTTTACTGAAAAGCTCTTTCCATACCCTACATTGTAAAGCTTGTATGAATCTTTTTGTTTGTCGACTGCTGCATGAATAAAATCCACCACATCATCAACATACAACAAATCCCTCTCTGTTCCCAGGCCATCGCCCCAAACAATTATCTCATCATCGTTCTCTGCCTGCATAACTTTTGTTATCGTTGCTCCAAACATGTGAGATTTCTCTAGATCATATTTGTCATGTGGGCCATAAGTATTGCTATGCCTTATTGAAGTGTGCTTTGTTTTTCCAAGCCTAGAATAAAACTCGCACATTTTTTCAACATAGACCTTAGTCCATCCGACGCCAAAATATTTATCATAAATCTCTTCGTCTAAATAGAAGTCATCCTCTGTAACTGGAGTTCTCTCTGGGTTGTACATCACTCCGCAACTTAAAAACAAAAAATGACCAACATCATAGTCGTAACAAGCTTGCAAAATCAAAGAATTCATAAGAGCATTATCTGTAACGTGCAAATACGGCCTTTCAATAATATCTTTGGAACCAGACGTTGTAGCTGCAGCCTGGATTACTATGTCGTATTCTACTTTAGAATTTTTGAACACATGGTCGACCCCAGTCCTTGATGTTAAATCGCAAGTGTAGAACTTTTCATATATATTAATATTTGAGACATTTCTTGTTTTACCTACCCCATACACATTATATCGACCGGTGGCAATAAAGCTGTCTGCTATATTCCTGCCCATGAAACCTGTGGCTCCACATATTAAAACATTTTTTTTCACTTTAGTTTTTTTCCTTTCTAATCACTGTCCATGTTTCTCCGTCATGAGATCGCACATCCCAAATGCTACACAAGTGATCGTAATCGCGGTGGCCGTGTATCGAATATAATCTAGACTTTGAATATTTTCTTTCTTTAACCGCTTCTACTTTTTCTTTTCCAAATATAACCACCTTGCCTCCCATAGAGTGGCAGACCATAGCCTGATCACAATCCCAGTATAGTGCCTGAAAAGTTGTATTAATGCCCCCTAGGGCCTTTGAAGTCTTTATTGTACTGAAGTTACCTGTTGGCAATGAAGGACCCTCTAAACGAGAACCTAAGTCTTTCTCGGTGCCTCCCGCCCTTTGAATGGCGGCGTCTCTTGTGCGCTGATCCCAGTGTTCAGCATGAGGAAATAGGGCCATAATATTTTGCTCATCTCCATTATAACTGGCTGGGCCACACATTATAAGTTCTTCCTTTCCGTATTTCTCTTCTTGTTCCCTATACGCAGAAATCAGCCTGTCGAAGTGATTTTCTGAGTATAAGACATCGTCTGCTGTGTTTTGTACAAAATCAGATTCTTTCCCTAATCTATATGCCTTTTCATAAGCCAAAATTGCACACTCTGTAGGTGTTTTGTTAGAATATATAAAATGAAAATTTTCTGGTAGGTTAAAATCCGGTAGATTATGGCCAACAAATATTATCTCTATATCACAATTCTTGCTATTACTTGCACTTTGGTAAAACTCTAGCCAAAACTCAGTCTTTATTGCTGGTCCCACTAAAAAGACTTTATCTCTAGTCAATGTCACTCTCCCAGCTTATTTCCCAATCTTTAAACTCAGCAGCAAGACAATCAACCTTATAATCCTTCCGGCCGCCTACAACTTCTTGAATCACATTTTTCGATGTATTGCGAATCCCATTTAAGCCATGAGTCAACTCAAGGTTGTTTCCATCTTTAATGCCTTTTCGGTAATTTGACTCATTATGCCAAATGTGTAAATTCATCTGCGATAAAACGACAATAGCCCTGATTACTTCACCACTTATGTTAGCACCTTTTTCTTCAATAATTAAATTAATATCTTCTACAATATCTGAGATTTCTTTTGAGTACTCTTTTTTATGTTCTGGAATAAACACTTCCTTTAGCTGAACTATGGAAAGTCTATCTATCAATTCTGAAAATGTTGGTAAATATTTTCTATTCTTCACTTTGCTCTACTCCCTGTAAAAAATGTTGCCTGTATAAATTACAATTTCTTTCTCCAAATATGTGCTCATATTTAAAAAACAGCTTGCTTTCTTCTTTTATTTTTTCCTTAAAAGACTCCGGAGATGTTGAGCGACCTTTTGGATTAAAATAATATAAACCAAGTACATCATTAATTTTCAGAAACTTTTTACCGGCGTCTACCATTCTCAGCCACATGTCCCAATCATTAGCAAACTCATATTCCTTATCAAAAAGGCCCAAATCGCGATGGATAGCAATTCGCCACATTGGCAGGGGTCCAGGTTGACATTTTATCATATTCTCAGGAGAAAACTGAAGTTTTGAATGTTCATAAAGGTTTCCATTCGCTGAGTTGCTTTCATAAGTTTCATTTCCAACTTCTGTTTGGAAACTATCTGAATATACCAAATCCACATCTTGATTAAACATCAAATGTTTTGCTTGGACTTCCAGACAATCCTTTCTTCTTCTGTCGTCGATGTTTCCTATCGTGATAAACTCTCCCGTTGCCAATTCATCGATAACCATATTGATGGCCTCTGTTGTTGTTGCTCTATAGTCAAGCTTTTTATAAATTATATTTTTATATTTCTCACAATAATCTAAAATAATCGACTCTTCCTTACCAGGGGAATTAGCATTTAAGATTATCAATTCACATTTATCAAAAATAGTTTGCGAAGTTATGTCATCTAAAAACCCCTTTATAAACTCATCTCCTTCGTAAAAAGTTGAAGAAATAGTTATTTTAGGGATAGGTTGCCTATTGAAATTACGTTGTACTTTTTCTTCATTTATTATACTTTTTACAACACTTAGGGCTTTTTTCATTTCTTTCTTTATTGTCGATAGTAAGTCTGCCCCTTTTAGTTTAAAATATCCCTCTTGTGCGACGCCTAATAAATTATTTGTAATGATTTTACAATTCAACACCCTTGCCTCTACCGCAACTCGGGAATAACTCTCTAGCCATTGTGGAAAAAAAACAAAATTATCCACTTTAGATAAGTGTTCTATAAAATTTTCATACGGCAAGTTTGGGATCATATCAAGATCAAGATTATTTTGCTTTGCATAAGCAACAGCCTTGTTGAGCCCCTTATTTGGATTTTGGGTATACATTGCCGAGTACTTAACTTCTTTTTGGTTTTTCATTTTTGCCGAAAGAAGGTCTAGGTCAGAATCTTTCCAAAAATTTACACCAAGATTAACAATATTATCAATTAATAAATTTTTATATACAGTTTCTGCATGCTTCTTACTTTGACACATCACATACTTTGCACTACGAAAAAAATCTTTATTAATAATATAAGATTGTGGTGCTAAAAAGTTTCTAAACTTAATGGGATTATTTGTTGAAATATACTTATGGTCATGTTCATAAATTACATATTCCTTTTTTTCTATTAAAACTGATTTACACTCTTCAGATAACTGAAAGAAATTTGCAATTATAAAAAAACCATTAAAATTTTCAATCTTTTCAGTAGTCAATTCTGAGGATTTAATTTTGCTGATCTGAAAATCCTCTGATAGTTTTTCTATTAATGCCTCATTGCATTTTTCGGCGCCTCCGTTGATTTCGTCAGCAAAAAAATCAGAAATAAAATATATAACTTTCATTAATCAAACACCACAACTTCGTTATTTTGTCTTTCTTGTTCACTCATAATATCAGCTTGCTGCGGCAGTACAGATAAAATTGCATCTTTCATCTTGGATAATATTTTATCCTTATTGTGAGATTCTAAAACCTGCTGTTTCAATGCGCTAGACCACTTTTTATACATTCCGTAATTCTTATACATTTTTGACAATTGTGCTTTTACTGATTGTTCCCTCACAAAAGCCCACCTACTATCTTTTGTTATCAAATCTCCCCAAACTGCAGATTCTTGAACCTCTCTTAAATCGTAATCAATTTTTGCAAAAAGCTTTTTGGTTTTACCATTAAAAGTTCCGCTTAAGAAATCTAAATGTCCCGACCAATCTGTGGCGACAACCGGGATTCCAGAGTATACTGCCTCAAAAATCGGTAAACCAAATCCTTCGCCGTGTGTTGTAGTATAATAGGCTTTAATTTTTGGATGCATATACAGAGAGTGAATCTCACTCTCAGATAAATTTCCATGAACTAAATAAATTTTACATTTTTTTTCACCAAGAGAATTTATATAATCTTGGATATGAGATTTTGTTTTTGTTCTATCGATTATGCTGGATTTTGACAAACTAGTTTTCAAAACAAATCCAACATCTGGATTGTCTCTAAATTCTTCTATAAAACATTTTATACTAGTTTCTATATTTTTTCGAGGGCCCATCATTGCAATTTGCAGAAAATTAAAACTTGTTTCAAACTCAATATCAAGGCCCCGGCCATCAGGAGTTTTTACTGGATAGTTTACTACTTCAATTGGGCATGCACAAGTTAAACTTGTTTTTGTGTTGTTTGCCTTGTTAAAGACCTCATACCCCGTCTTTGTAAATCCGTCACTGGCATGGTCAGACGTAACTACTAGTTTGTTTATTCCTTGATGAGTTTTGAACAACCAAGGGGCGGATACCCTGTCTGTCTCAATTCCAGCAGTTACACATACCGAGTATGGTGCTTTTTTTTCAAACTCGTTAGGTATTCCAACGTGAATTTGTATAAAATATTCTTGTTGCTGTTTCTCTCTTTCACAATTTGCACTATATTGTTTAAAACGTCTTATGCATTGTAACACATCTTCAGGTGGTGTTCCCCAGGAGCACGAGCCCCAATTTAGCGGGTTAATAAAGATCTCTAAATCTCGTGTCCCTTTTAGAGACTGATAAACAAGCCTTGAATGTTCGCCGTATCCTGATTTTGTTAATATTGGTGCCTCTAATAATATCTTCATTATAGTTCAAACATCTCCCAAGCTTTATAATTTTTTCTTGTTTCCCAGGCGCCACATTCTTTAAAAACATGATTAAACGCCTGATACCAATTTCCTATATATGTGGATAAATTATAGTTCTTTAAAACATGAGATCTACCTTCAATACCCATCTTTTGTCTTTCCTGTTCTGACATGTTGTAAAAATCAAGCATTGCCTCGATAAAGTCTTCTTTCGATATTCTGTCTTCATATATGTATGGAACATCCTGTGAGCCAATAATAGCTTTAGAGACGGGCTGTATGCCTATTCCAAACCAATTATCATCACCATCTGTAACTTGTTCCTGTAATCCACCGGTCATATTTACTATAATAGGCGTTTCACAGGCTAAAGACTCTAATGTTGCAAGGCCAAAGCCCTCTGCGTCTGCTATATTTATGGTACAATCAGCAATATTATAAAAATAAGATAATTGATCTGGTGGTAGCTTTTGCGTTGATATTATTATTTGGCCCTTGTCTAGTTTTAGCATGTCAACAATTGCTTCAAGGTCTTGCCCATTTGGATCTTTTGGTTCTGTATGCATAATAAGCATTGCTTTATCGTGCCCAATTTTATCTAAAAATTCTTTAAACCAAAATATTAAGCTTCCAGATTGTTTTCTTCTTGCATTTCTGTTATTCCAGAAAAACACCATTTTTCCTTTAGTTTGTGCTTTTTTTGCAAACTCTGAAAGCTCAGATATTTCTCTCTTTTTAAAAATTTTCGTATCGACAGCATGCTGGATTCGAATCGATTTAACTTGTGGTGACACAGTCTTTACTATATCATCAGTGACCTTGCTTATCGTGCACACAACATCATTAGAATCATAATAAGGTTTGTTGAAATTTGGATACGGATAATTATCCCAAACATGGTAATATATCATTGGGATACTTTGCCTGATCTCATCTTCCATGTTCCAAAGCCAGATATAAAATCTAGGATCTGTCATAAACCACAATGCATCGGGCTTGTAATGAGCTATTGTGTCTCTAATGATCTGTGGATTACCATATCCATCTACTGGATGGATTATCCAATCATCTGCGTATGGTTCTACTTTCATAGGCTGATAGCTTTGGTGCTTTATTGCGCCCGCTAGGCAGACAAATGAAAACTCTCCTGTCTTAAGCATCCCCTCTATCATATATTTGGTTTGAGTGCCAACCCCAGAAGGCGCCAATGGGGAGTCTGAAATTATCAGAATTTTCTTTTTTGTTTTTTGATTCATATTATGTACAATTCTCTGTTTTGTAAAACTTGCAGTACTTACAAGAAAGTCGATTTTTAATGCTTATGCCTTTTTCAATATTTATAACAGATTTTTCTAAACTACTTAAGCAGTTATTTGTTTTCTTTTCTCCAGATGTGATTCTAAATATCTCAACGTTGTTATTTTTAGCAGTTCTCTTAAGGAGGGCAAAATAAGTTTCAATATTTTTTGGATCAATATTATGCTTCTTGGAAAAAAAATGCTTATACATTGTAAGTTGGTAGTTGACAATCTTATCTGCTTTCTTTTTACTATCCCAACCCCAGCTACACGTTTTCCAATCGATGATGTGATATTTTTTATCTGGGGTTTTTATCACTAAATCAATAAATCCTTTAAACTTTCGGCCATGAGATTCAAAATCTGTTATATCTTCTAACAAAGGTTCTTCGATCGAGACTACTTCAAAACTGCCAAAATTCTCTAAAACAGATAAAAGAATATTATCACAAATTAATTTTGCTTGATTTCTCATCTCTAGAACAAGTTTTTTATTAAATTGGTGATTTTGTTGTTTAAGTACTTTTAGTTCGTCTATGAAAGAGTTTTCAAAAACCGAGTATGCATCAACATCTTTGTTTGGTATCTTCTCTTCGCATGCTTTGTGAATTGCGGTTCCAAAAGCTGTGTACTCGTTTCCAGAAAAATAAGGTAGCTTATCTATGTATATTAGTTTGTGTCTATAGGGGCACTCTGTCCAGTTTTTGAACTCTGAATAACTAATCTTCTTTTGTTGCAAGCTTTGAGATTCTTCCTCTGATAGAGGTTGTTGCAGGTTTTTTATCTTTAGCTTGGTCTGTTGGTTTTTTGGCTGCTCTAGTTCTTTTAGGTTTTGGTTTTTCAACTTTTCTCTCTTTAACTTCAAAAATCCAAGTACCAGTATTGCTCATTCTTTGTCTGTTGGTATTCCCAACAGGACGAATCGGTGAACTTAACAATGTGATACTTTCATATTTATTTTTAATTTTATCAATTAATTCCTCTGTTGTCAATACTTTTATTGGATGAACAGCAAAATCTCTCACCTTGCACACAACCTGTACAGTTAGTGTTGAGCCATTTAACGACTCTTTTATTGTTTGTATCATTAATTTTCCTCCGAAATCTTAGTAAGTTTTGTAAACAGATGTGGACAGAACTTATTTATAAAATCATAGTCTTTATAATAATAAAGTGCCTCAAAACCATTTGCAAAATATTCTCTCAAAGAAGTAGCAGCATATGGAGAATAAAAAATATTTGCACTTAACATGTTTAACGCTGAGTAACCTACTTGCTTGTAAAGATAAGTGTCAAAATCTTCTTTATATGAAACTTCCAAAAAAGATGACAAATCAACATCAAACCCTTCGCTTTTTATAACAGAGTATAATTGTTTTCTCTTAGTAAGAAATTCACCTTCTAGTTTGCCATCAGAATATATAACATCTCTGTATATTTCTTCCAAAGAGTGCGCGATTTCATGTACTATGTCATCACACATATCATCAATATTGTCTTGTTGGTTTGTTACAAAAATACAAGAATTTTCGTACATAGCTTGAATATCCCTTTCTTTAAAGAAATCAAAATCTCCTACATAAATAATATCAATATTTCTTAAAAAGTGCTTTGGTATTTTTGGGCTAATGTTCATCAGTACAGAGCGAATAGACACATCTGGATTTGTGACTTCGTCCTTTATGACAACTTCTACGCCTTTCCAAGTGAACCTTTTTGTTTTACTATACTTGTTCTTGATTGTTGTTTTCAGCGACATTCTGCTTTTTCATCTCGTTTTTGACAAAGTCAACATCATTAAGGGCCTGTGTATAACCATTTATCCAATTTTCCTCTGCCATTTTTAATAAGAATTCAGGAAATTGTTCTGAGAATACTTCTGTAATGTGCTCTATGGTTACTTCGTCATTTTCTGGGTTTAATTTGTTACCTACAAAATCCACTATTAAATCTTTTAGTGGGGTGTCGTTTTTTATTTCTTTACTCATCTTATAACTTCAAAGCTGCTATTGTTGCAACCTTGGACCTCTCTCCTTTCATTAATGTTACATGTCCAGTTATAGTTTCACTTTTAAGGCGCTCTACGACGTATGAGAGCCCGTTATTGGTTGCATCGATGTAGACGTTATCTATTTGCTCTATATCGCCTGTGAGGACAATTTTAGTGCCTTCCCCAACGCGAGTTAAGACTGTCTTAATTTCGTGTTGTGTCATGTTTTGAACCTCATCTATAACAATAAACGCGTTTGATATTGAGCGACCTCGAATAAACGTCATGGCTTCAACTTCTATTTGGCCTTTTTCATGATACATATCTAATGTCATCTTATCATCACCCATAAGAAATTGCAAGTTATCTTGTATAGGAGCAAGCCATGGCATCATTTTTTCTTCAAGCGTACCAGGTAAAAAGCCTATATCCTTGCCAACTGGCTCTACTGGTTTTGTTACAACCATCTTTTTATATATTGACTTTCCAAGTGTTTGCTCTAGTCCAGCAGCAAGAGCTAACAAAGTCTTGCCTGAACCTGCTTTGCCAATAAGGCTGACAACTGGAACATCTGGGTCCATTAACAAGTTAAGGGCATATTGTTGTTCTTTGTTTCTCGGTCTAGTATCCCAAGCATTTGCTTGGTGTACTTTTTTAAGTGGAGTTTCAGAATTTGCATATCTGGCCAGTGCTGCTTTTTTTGGGTTAGAGTTTGATACTAGCATTACAAATTGATTTGGATGTAAGTTATCATAACCTAATGTTACGGGCTTGCCCTCGTAGAAATCGTCTATTAATTGCTCATCTACAAGAATTTCTGCTGTTCCAGAATAAAGATCATCAGACCTTGCAACGACTTGTTCTACATGATAGTCTTCAGTCGCAATACCTAGAGCGTCACATTTGACTCTCATGTTAATATCACGAGAAACCACTATAACCTTTCTTGATTGGTTCTGATCCATCTCTGAAAGTGCTGTTGCTATAATTTGATTATCTGAATCTTCTAGATCCAAATCATCCGGTAAGCAAAGAGGGTTATAGCTTTTTATTTTTATAATGCCTTTTCCCTTGTCTAGACGGACACCTTTAAATAAATTACCTTTTGTTCTTAGGTTGTCAAGAGTCCTAATGGTGTTTCTTGCTTGAAGCCCAACAACATCTTGTCTTTTTTTGTGTTTGTCTATTTCATCTAGAACTTTTAATGGGACCAAAATATCATTATTTGAAAATGACATTATTGATTCAGCATCTGTTAAATAAATATTTGTATCTAAAACGTAAGTTTTCTTAGCCAAAATCGATATCCTTGATATTATCTAAACCGATAGTATCACAATAAATATCAATTATTAATAAGTTTTACCCATGCTGTTGGTGCTTTTGTGTATATTACTTTATTATTGTGGGAAACTTCTTTACCACTGTGTGTTTGAAATTGTATTGTGTCTGCCTGAAATGGCGGCTCTATAGTACCAAGTTGACCTAAACCTAATAAGCCAACTAAAACTAAATATATCATTATTAAATCCTCGAAAAATATCCTCTCACTTAAAAAAAGTGTTTTCTTTTGTATACTTATTATAGATGAAGTGGAAAATCCTATTTTTATATGCTTTTTTTATTTTTTGTACAGGATGTACAATG
>MDTB01041947.1_pt1 | contig 69511 bp, 66 predicted proteins | sample 811161 | NCBI WGS metagenome assembly MDTB01 (sample SAMN05326650, study PRJNA326480) | marine metagenome | isolation source: seawater | place: Mediterranean Sea | collected 2009
TGAAGGAACACCTGCAGCCAATCTTTCTGCATGAGAAAGCCCAGGGGCTCCGATAGCAAAAGAAATAGGGAAAATAAAATTATAGAAATCTAATATTATATTTCTCTTTCTTATTTGCGAGATATTTAAAGAAAGGTATAATTAATTTTATATATAAATGAATATAGAATTATTAGTAATGGAGTTTAAGTGAAGCCAGTTTTAAAAATTTTTAATAAAGTTATTACCAATAATAGTCCTACATTAATTATTGCAGAGATAGGAATTAATCACATGGGTTCTGAAGATTTGTGTAAAGAAATGATTATAGAAGCTTTAGAAAGTGGAGCAGACTGTGTAAAATTGCAAACTGGTTTTGTGGATGAATGTTTTGATAAAGAAACAGATTCTTATGAAATTTTTAAAAATGCTCAATTGGATAAAGATAGTTTAATTAGACTAAAAAAAATAGCCTCAGATAATAATGGTTATTTATTTTCTTCACCGGGTGATTTTTCATCAATAAGGCTATTAGAGGAAATTAAATTAGATGCTTATAAAATATCTTCAGGGCAATTTACTAATATTCCTTTGATAAGAGAACTAGCAAATATTGGTAAACCAATGATTTTATCTACTGGCATGGCAAGTTATGAAGAAATTAAAAAAATATATGAAATGTTAACTAATCTTGATTTTAATAATTTTGCTTTTTTACATACCGTATCCTTATATCCTGCTGACTCAGCTAAATTAAATTTAGGTTTTATAAAAAAAATGTCAAAGTTATTTAATGTTATTTCTGGATATTCTGATCATGCGTTAGGGGAACTAGCTTGTTTATCCGCCATAGCAGCAGGAGCAAAAATTATTGAAAAACACTTTACCATAGATAATTCTTTGCCGGGAGCAGATCATAGAATTTCAATGAATCCTAAGGATTTTCGAAAAATGTGTTTTAAAATAAGAGAAATAGAAAAGATGTTTTTTGCCTCAGAAATAAAGCCACACCCTGAAGAACTAAGACTAAAAAATAATAGAATAAGAAAAATAGTAGCTAAAACAGATTTAAAACAAGGAGATATAATAGATTTAAACAAGGTAAAATTTATTAGAGTTAGTAAAGAGGAAGGCTATTTTAGTGCTTATGAGTGGGATAATGTAGTAAATAAAAAAATAAAAAACAATATAAAAAAAAACCAGTTAATAAATAAAAATAATATTTACTTAGATTAATTTATATGAACAAAAATAAAAAAAAAATTATAGCTATTATACAATGTAGACTAAATTCCAGAAGGTTACCGAATAAGGCTATTCTAAAATTAAGCGGTATTCCTGCTATAATTAGAATGGTTAATAGGGTTAAAAGAAGTAAAGAAATAGATGAAATTTGGATAGCAACTGGTTTATCAAAAGAGAATGATAAATTATGTAATTTATTAAGTAATAAAAATATAAATTTTTATAGAGGAGATGATGAAGATGTTTTATCTCGCTTTATACATATTGGTAATAAAACAAAAGCATCTTATATTGTAAGGTTGACTGGTGACTGTCCTTTAATTGATCCTAGTATTATTGATCAAGCAATTGAAAAAATAATAAAAAACAAGGTTGATTATGTTTCGAACATTTTACCTCGATCATTTCCAGATGGACTAGATGTTGAAGTCTTTACAAAGAAAACATTAGATGAAACTTACAATAATGTTACAGAAAAATTCTCAAAAGAGCATGTAACCACATATATGCACGGTTTACATAAATCAAAATATAAGAGAGGAAATTTTAAAAAAATCAATATAATTAACAAAGAAAACTTTAGTCATTTAAGATGGACATTAGATGAAGAAAAAGATTATTATTTTTTAAATGATGTTTTCAAGAACTTAGATAATGATATATCTTGGATGAAAATTATAGAATATTTAACTAAAAATCCTGAAAAGCTTTTGATAAATAATATGATTGGAACAGGCATTAAAGCAATTTCTAATATAAGCAATAAAAAAAAGACTTTTAAAAAAAGTAATTTATTATTTAAGCAAGCCATTAAAACAATACCTTTAGGTAGTCAAACATTTTCAAAAAGCTATACACAATGGCCAAAAGGAAATTCTCCTCTTTTTTTTGACAGAGCACATGGTGCTAAAGTAGTAGACCCAGACGGAAATCACTATATTGACTATGTATTAGGTTTATTACCAATTACTTTAGGTTATTGTGATATTGATGTAGATAGAGATGTATTTAAACAAATGAAAAAGGGAACTATATTTTCCTTGCCTAGTAAATTGGAAATGGAGTTATCAGAAATTTTAGTAGATATAATTCCATCAGCAGAGATGGTACGTTTCGGAAAAAATGGATCTGATGTGACTACTGCTGCTATCAGATTGGCTAGAGCATTTACTGGAAAAGACATGATCGCAGTAGCAGGTTATCATGGATGGCATGATTGGTATATAGGTTCTTCTTCTAGAAACTTGGGCGTTCCAAAACAAGTAGAAAAATTGACTAAAAAATTTATTTTTAATGACTCTGATAGTCTTAAAAAGATTTTTTCTAAATATCCCAATAAGTTTGCAGCAGTAATTTTAGAGCCATCAGGATTAGTGAAACCGAATATAGAATTCTTGAGACATATCAAAGAATTATGTAAAAAAAATAAAGCTTTATTAATATTTGATGAAGTAATAAGTGGTTTTAGAATAAACCTAGGCGGGGCTCAGAAAGAGTACAATATAATTCCTGATCTATCGTGCTTTGGAAAAGGAATGGCTAACGGATATCCTATTTCTGCGATAGTAGGATCAAAAAAAATAATGAAGTTAATGGAAGAAATTTTTTTTTCTACTACATTTGCAGGAGATACTTTATCTATCACAGCAGCTATAAGCACTATAAAAAAATTAAAAAAATTTAATATTATAAAAAAAAATAAAGCTTTTGGAAAAAAGTTGATTACTGAATTAAATAAAATTATAGCATCTAGTAAATTGTCAAATTATCTTGAGATATCAAAAGTAGATTGGTGGCCTAAAATAGTTTTTAAAAACTTACCTATTAGAGAAGATTTAGTAATAAGTTTAATAAGACAGGAATTTATAAGAAATGGACTTTTTTTAGGATCAACTTTTAACATTTGTTATGCTCATACACAAGGTGATATATTAAAACAAACTATTTTTAAATTTAAAAATTCAATAGAAAGACTTAATCTTTATTTTCTATCTGATAATCCCGAAAGATTTTTAACTGGAAATTTAATAGAAAAAACTTTTAAAGTTAGATAGCAGATTTTTTTATGTTAAGATTCTTTAACTATTCCTACCAAGATGTTATTAATTCTCTCTTCTTCAAAACTAAAATTATTGATTCTTTCTCCTTCAATTAAAAAACCACATTTTTTGAATACCTTTTTTGAAGCTATATTATTTTTATAATATCCAGCATTTATTTTTTCTAAACCAATTTTTTCAAAAGCAAACATCACTAAACTTTTTACTACTTCTGATGCTATACCCTGTCCCCAATATTTTTTCTCACCAATAAAATAAGAAATTTCAGAATTTAAATGTTCCCAACTTATTGGTCCTAACTTTATATTACCGATATGTTCATTTTTAAAAAATATACCAAAATGTAGATCTGCTTTTGAATTTAATTTATCATTTACAAATTTTTTAATACTTGCCTTAGTATGAACGGTTTTTTTTTGTTCTGTATATTTAGTTATTTCATAGTCATTTAACCAGTTAACATAATTATTTTTTATATCTTTATCAGTCAAAACTTTAAGATAGCAGTTTTTATTTACTATTACTTTTATTTTTAACTTTTCTTTTACTGAAAGGATTTTTTCTACCATATAATAATTTTTACTTTTAATTTAGATAAAGCTTCTTAGTAATTCAATACTTTAATATTAATTAATTTTACTTTGATTTAATTTACTTACGTAAATTTTAATTAAATTTTTAGCGTCTTTTTTAATGAAAATTACTATTTTTTTATTAGACTTTCCTCTGCAATTGTTGCAAAAAAACTAGATCCTATAGTCAATATATTGTCATTAAAATCATACTTAGAATTGTGAAGAGAAGCAGATTCTCCATTTCCTATCCATGCAAAGGAGCCTGGTACTTTTTTTAAGAAATAGGAAAAGTCTTCGGACCCCATCATTGGTTTTTGATTATCTGAAGCATTAGCACCAACTACTTTTTTTGCAACATTATATGCAAAAATACTTGGTATTTCATGATTAACAGTAGCAGGATATCCTTTATTTAAAATTATATTTGAAGTAGCTCCATAAGCCTTACAGGTGGCTTCTACAATTTCATAAAAGCGCTTTTTTGCCTTTATCCCTATCTCTTCTTTGTAGTATCTAATGGTACCTGTTAGTCTTGCTTCCTCTGGTATTACATTATTTGCTTTGCCTGAGTTAAAAGAAGCAACAGTTATTACTAAAGTTTCTTTTGGATCATTATTTCTAGATACTATATGTTGTAAGTTTTGTATAACTGAGGAACCACAAACTATTGGATCCACTGAATTAGATGGCATTGCACCATGGGCTCCCTTACCTTTAATTTCAACTATAAAATTATCTGCGGCAGCTAGTCTAGGGCCGGGTTCAATAGCCAGCATGCCCTCCTTTAATCCAGGCATATTATGCATTCCATAAATTTCTTCTATAGGATATTTTTCTAAAACCCCGTCATCAATCATTGCTTTAGCTCCAGCAAATCCTTCTTCAGCAGGTTGAAATATGAGGATTATTCTACCTTGAAAATTTCTTGTTTCAGACAAATATTTTGCAGCTCCTAATAACATTACAGTATGGCCGTCATGCCCACAGGCATGCATTATACCAGTATTTTTAGAGCAATAAGGCTTATTTTTATTTTCTTCGAAAATAGGTAATGCATCCATGTCCGCTCTTAGACCAATACTTTTTCCATTACCATTCTCAATTACTGCTACTACTCCAGTTCCGCCGATACCTTCTTCAATTTTATCAACTCCAAAAGAGCTCAGTAATGAAACTATTTTTTTTGCTGTATTAGTTTCTTTATAAGCTAATTCAGGATTTTGATGGAAGTAGTGTCTCCAATCTTTCATTTTATTTTCATATTCACTAATTCTATTTTTTACTGGCATTATTTATTTTCTCAGTATTATAATTTTATTTTTTCTTATTAAATGGTTTCCATAATATTTCATTTTTATTAAGTATTCTTGCTAAAACAAATAACAAGTCAGACAATCTATTAATATATTTTAATATTTCCATATTAATATTTTTTTTTTTACTTAGTTTTACTATGCTTAATTCACTTCTTCTACATACAGTTCTAGCTAAATGTATTAAAGCTGAAGAATTACTGCCACCTGGTAATATAAAAGAGTTTAGAGGAAGTAATTTTGAATTTATATTATCTATTTCCTTCTCTAAAAAAAGCACATAACCCTTATTGACTCTAATTATATTAGCTTTTTTAGGAGCGGATGAACCTATTGGAGTAGCTATGTCTGCCCCTATATCAAATAAATCATTCTGAATGTTAGTAACTAATGTCTTATAAGGTTTCTTTAATTCATTTATAATTACACCTAACAAGGCATTTAATTCATCAATATTACCGAGTGCTGATATAGTTTCACTAGATTTGCTAACTCTCATACCTCCTACAAGAGAGGTTTCACCAGTATCTCCTTTTTTAGTATAAATTTTATTTAATTTAACCATAAGTATATTATTTTAATGAAATTTTAAGATTTTGTAAGAGACAATTCATAAAATTTTTTTTGTTCTATAAATGTTCTTTATTTTATTAAAAAAATTTGTTATATTTATTTTTTTCTGTATTGACTATATTAAACTTATACGCAATATTTAGATTATATATTTTTAAATACCACAATATGTAGTAATTTATCCCCATTATATTATAAACAGTTGTGGATAACTAATGAGTAGAGTAGATGCTAAAAAAATTATTACATAACACCAAAGTAGACAGAAAAAGTTCTGATATTCTAAATGTGGTACAAATTAAACCTGGTATCAAAGTTAAAACTGACGAATCAAAGGATACTCTTTTAACAGAATTTGGAAAAGAAACTTTAAAAGACAGATATTTACTTCCAGACGAAAACTATCAGGGAATGTTTGCAAGAGTAGCAAGCTATTTTTCTGAAGACGCAAATCATGCTCAAAGATTATATGATTACATGTCAAAACACTGGTTTATGCCATCTACTCCTATACTTTCAAATGGGGGAACTAATAGGGGTTTGCCTATCTCTTGTTTCTTAAATGAGGCCAATGATAGTCTTCATGGCATATTAGAGTTATGGAATGAAAACGTATGGCTAGCTTCTAAAGGAGGAGGCATTGGCTCATACTGGGGAAATTTAAGAGGAATAGGAGAAAAAGTCGGACAAGCAGGAAAAACTTCAGGTGTAGTCCCTTTTATAAGAGTTATGGATTCTTTAACTTTAGCAATCAGTCAGGGAAGTTTGAGAAGGGGATCTGCTGCTTGTTATTTGCCTATATGGCACCCCGAGGTAGAAGAGTTTATAGATTTAAGAAGACCTACTGGCGGAGATCCCAATAGAAAAGCTCTAAACCTTCATCATGGAATAGTAATAACAGATGATTTTATGAGAGCAGTTGAAGATGATAAAGATTGGTTTTTAAAGAGCCCAAAAGATGGAGCAATTCAAAAAACAATTAAAGCAAGATCATTATGGATAAAATTATTAACAACAAGAATAGAGACAGGGGAGCCTTATCTCTTATTTATAGATAAAGTAAATGAAGCTATACCTAATCATCAAAAGTTATCAGGTTTACAAGTAAAAATGTCAAACCTTTGTAGTGAAATTACTTTGCCAACAGGTATTGACAAAGATGGTAATAGAAGAACAGCAGTGTGTTGTTTATCATCCTTGAATTTAGAAAAATATGATGAATGGCATGAAAATAAAACCTTTATTGAAGATGTTATGAGGTTTCTAGATAATGTAATTGAAGATTTTATAATAAGAGCACCTGATACTATGGAAAGTGCTAGATACTCTGCTGCTAGAGAAAGAAGTGTAGGACTAGGAGTCATGGGTTTTCATTCTTTTTTACAAAGAAAAAGTATTCCATTTGAATCAGTTATGGCAAAAGTATGGAATAAAAGAATTTTTGAAAGTATAAAAGAACAAGCTGATAATGCTTCAAAAAAATTAGCAAATGAAAAAGGAGCTTGTCCAGATGCAAAAGAATATGGAGTAAACGAAAGATTTTCTAATAAAATAGCAATAGCACCTACAGCTTCTATATCAATAATATGTGGAGGGTCCTCTCCAGGAATTGAGCCAATAGCAGCAAATAGCTTTACTCAAAAAACTTTATCTGGGTCTTTTAATGTGAGAAATCCAAATTTAAAAAACTTATTGATTAAAAAGGGTAAAGATACGGAGGAGGTTTGGTCTTCAATTACCATAAATAAGGGATCAGTACAACATTTAGAATTTTTGAATGAGACGGAAAAAGCTGTCTATAAAACTGCTTTTGAGATTGATCAAAGAAGAGTAATAGAATTAGCAGGTGATAGAACTCCTTATGTTTGCCAATCTCAGTCTTTAAACATTTTTTTAAAGCCTGATGTTCACAAAAGAGATCTACATATGATTCATTTTTCAGCATGGAAGAGAGGCGTTAAAAGTCTCTATTATTTAAGATCTCTCTCACTTCAAAGGGCTGAAGTAGTTTCACACAATAATAAAGAGGCCTCAATTCCTTTAAAAGGAAAAATAAATGATGGAGAAGGTCCTTTAGAAAATGAACTTAATTATGATGAGTGTTTATCTTGTCAGTAGAAACAAAGGAGTAATTTTATGTCACTTTTAAATGCAAGAGCTGTATATAAGCCTTTTAAATACCCTTGGGCGTATGATGCATGGCTTCAACAACAAAGAATTCATTGGATACCAGAAGAAGTACCATTAGCAGATGATGTTTCCGATTGGAATAGAAAGTTAACTAAGGCGGAGAGAAATTTATTATCACAAATTTTTAGATTTTTTACTCAGTCTGATATAGAAGTGAATAATTGTTATATGAAGCATTATTCTCAGGTTTTTAAACCAACGGAAGTACAAATGATGTTAGCTGCTTTTTCTAATATGGAGACTATTCACATTGCTGCTTATTCCCATTTATTAGATACAATAGGAATGCCTGAAGTAGAGTATCAAGCTTTTCTTCAGATTAAAGAAATGAGAGATAAATATGACTATATGCAGCAATTTAATACAAAGACTAAAATAGACATAGCTAAGACTTTAGCAATATTTGGAGGTTTCACAGAAGGACTACAGTTATTTGCGACTTTTGCTATTCTCTTAAATTTTCCTAGATTTAATAAAATGAAAGGAATGGGACAAATAGTTACCTGGTCAGCTAGAGATGAGAGCTTACACACAGAATCTATTATTAAACTATATAATACTTTCGTATCAGAAAATTCAGATATAGATATAGATGAGTTACAAAGAGATTTATATATAGCTTGTAATACTATGATTGAACATGAAGATGCTTTTATTGATAGAGCATTTGAATTAGGCAATGTTGAAGGACTTAGACCGGAGGAAGTGAAAAAATATATTAGACATATAGCAGATTTAAGATTAACACAACTAAAACTTCAGCCTATTTATAAGATAGGTTCTAATCCTTTGCCATGGATGGACGAGATGCTAAACGCCGTAGAGCATACAAATTTTTTTGAAAACAGGGCTACAGAATATTCTAAAGCAGCTACAAAAGGTTCATGGGAAGAAGCTTTTGCTAAATAGAATCAAATATATTACGATTTCTTTTTAGAATTTATTATATTCCATATTTTAATTGGTTTAGCGGGCATATCAATATGATCTACGTCAATTGCATTACATAATGCATTTATAACTGCAGGCGGAGATCCTATTGCTCCAGCTTCTCCAGCTCCTTTTACACCTAAAAGATTTGTTTTACATAAAATTTCGTTATAGTAAAAATTAAAGTTTGGTAAATCACTAGCTCTAGGTATTGCATAATCCATAAAAGATCCTGTTAGTAATTGACCAGTTTCTTTGTCATAAATAGTCTCTTCAAAAAGTGCTTGTCCTATCCCTTGAACAATACCTCCATGAACTTGACCTTCTAACAGAAGCGGATTAATTACCTTACCAAAATCATCGACTACAGTATACGTAATTATTTTTGTTGTACCCGTATTTTTATCTATTTCTAACTCACATATGTGTGTGCCATTAGGATATGTATATGTGTTTAGAGGCGGTGTCCATTCTGAGAAAACTTCTAAAGGTTGATTATTTTTATTAGAAATTTCTAATATATCAGTTAATGAATAAGATTTTTTTTCATGAATAAATATACCTTTTTCATAATCTAAAGAGTTGCTTTTAATGGATAAACTAGAAGCTAATATTTCTTTAGATTTGATAAAAAACTCTTTGCATGCTTTATATAATGCACTTCCACCTACTGGCATTGACCTTGAACCCCCAGTTCCCGAGCCCTTTATAATTTCTTTGCTATTTCCTTGAATTATATCAATAAGATCTATATCTATATCTAAAACATCTGCAACTATCTGGGCATATGTTGTTGCATGCCCCTGTCCATTAGATTGAGTTCCAATTTTTACTTCAATATTACCATTCTTTCCCAAACTAATTGTAGCATATTCTGGTCCGCCACCTCCGCAGGCTTCAATATAGGTTGATATTCCTATTCCTCTAAGCTTATTATTTTGTAATGAGATTTTTTTTCTTTCTTCAAAATTTTCAAAGTTCGATTTTTCTAAAGCAAGATTCAAATTTTTTTTAAAATCTCCACTATCATATGTGTGTCCTAAAGCAGTTTTATAAGGCATATCTGATGATTCAATTAAATTAATTTTTCTTAAATCTATTGGAGAAATATTTAATAGTCTTGCTGATTTATCAATTAATCTTTCAATTAAATATGCAGCTTCTGGTCTTCCAGCACCTCTGTATGCGTCAACCGGGTTTGTATTTGTATATACACCTTTAATATTTGCGTAGGCGCAAGGAACTTTATAACAACCAGTTAACATTCCAGTTCCTGCATATGTAGGAATAAATACACCAAAATCTGAAATATAAGCTCCAATATTAGCTAGTGTTTCTACTTTTAATCCTGTTATTTTGTAATCCTTATTGAGCCCAAGGGTTGCTTTACTATAATGATCTCTCCCATGAATATCTGAAATAAAACTTTCAGACCTTGAAGCTTTCCATTTAATTATTTTACCAGTCACTTTAGCAGCTATTAATGTTAAAACATACTCAGGATAGTTAAAAATTTTCATACCAAAACCGCCGCCTACATCTAATGTGTAGACGTTTATGTTTTTTTCATTTTCATTAAGTATATCAGCAAGTTTTCTTTTTAAGCTGTGAACGCCCTGACTAGAGCAATATAATGAATATTCTCCATTTTTTTTATTATAAGATCCTATTGTGCTTCTACATTCCATAGGGTTTGGTACAAGTCTATTATTTACTAGTTTAATGTCTATTTTATAATCTGAATTATTAATACTAGTATTTGTGTTCTGCTTTTCCCCTAACTCCCAGTCAAAGCATATATTATTAGATAATTCATCTCTAACTATTGGGGCATCATTATCAATGGCATCTTTTATATTGGTAGTACTTTGTAAAACATCATATTCAATTTCTATTAAATCAGAGGCTTCTTCTGCAGTGTAAAGATCTACAGCTATTATAGCTAGTATAGGTTGGCCTACATACCTTACTTTTTTCTTAGCTAAAATATTTCTAAGAGTTTTAACCATTTCAGAGCCATCTTTATTTTTCACTACAAAGCCCGGTGACATAGGTTTAATTTTTAACTTTTCTATAATATTAAAGTTTATGATTTTTAAAACCCCTTTTTTCTTTTCTGCAGCAGAAAAGTTTATATTTTTAATGTTAGCAAATGCATAGGGAGATCTGACTATGTACATCGAAAACTGATTTTCTAAATTGATATCATCTGTGTAAGAACCATTACCAGTAATAAATTTACTGTCTTCTTTTCTTTTAAGAGGTTGCCCTATTCCAAATTTCAAAACATATCTCCAAAATTATGTTATTTATTTAAATATAATTAATATTACTAGATTGAAAAATAAAAAATTATATTTTATAATATAATAGAAAGTACATTATATATGAAAAATAACAGTTCAAAAATAAATAAAATTAATTTAGACTCTCCAAAGTTTACAATAGGAGAAGTTGTTAAACATAGGTACTATCCTTTCAGAGGGGTTATTTTTGATGTAGATCCAGAGTTTATGAATAGTGAAGAATGGTATGATTCTATACCCGAGGATGTTAGACCTAAACGAAATCAACCTTTTTATCATTTATTTGCTGAAAATGACGATGGTCCTTACATTGCTTATGTATCCCAACAAAATCTGTTACACGATGAGAACCTTGATCCTTGTTCACATCCGCAAATTAACTCAGTTTTTGATGGTGTTAGAGATGGAAAATATGTACTCAAAAATTCAAATTTACAATAAATTACTTGCAACCTTTAATATATTGACCAGACCAACCACTAACTTCGTTGGCAAGTTGACTAGTTAAAAGTCTTCTAAAATTAGCATGACATGAGCCACAAGCTTTTCCTAAATTACACATAGCTAATTCTGTGGATTTAATATTATCTTTATTAATTGCAATTTTAAGAGATTTAGATGCGCTTTCTGCACTGCTATATAGTTTTTCAAAATAATCTGGAAGAGCCCATACAGCAGGAGTAGCATTAGTATAACCTCTAGCAGATAAATTGCTGCTTGAAGGCCACATGCTCTTTGTCATTTTTAATAAGCGCTCAATTTCTTTTGCATCTTGTTGTGCTAAATCTTTTCCATAATCTATCTTTTCGTTGAGCTCAACATATGGAGATAACCTTATAATTCTCTCCCATAAACCTTGCATAGCTGTTTTTCTTAATTGAATGGTTTCATTAGCTTTATCAAATGAGCTGTCTGCTTTTAATGAATAAGCTAAAAAAATTAAATTTAATATAAAAAATACTTTAATCATATATACATTATTAATAAAATTTTAAAAATTGTAAACATATTGATACAATAATAATACTATTAAATATGTTATATTATAATAAGGTCAATATTTAACTTAGATAAAAGAGTAATTTTATTTTTCATTCAACCACGGAGCGTCAGGTGAAGTAACATCACCTTTTGGCATTTTACCTTTTGTTTTCACCCCAGATTTCGAAAATTTAAATGGATTTTTTTTGTATGACTTTTTTAATAGTAATCTACCTAAAATAAATGAAAATATAATGGCTAATAAAAAAATTAGTATTCCCATTATTGGATGATAATTCATGAGTTAATAATAATTAAAAAGTATTTATTAAACAAGTTTTTTATCTTTCTTTTCTTTTGAAGACAGAGTAAATACTTCAAATCCTTGATCAGTAACTGCTATAGTATGTTCGAATTGCGCTGAAAGTTTTTTGTCTTTAGTTACTGCGGTCCAACCGTCGTCAAGTATTTTAACTTCTTTTTTTCCTAAATTTATCATAGGTTCTATGGTAAAAAACATACCTTCATGAAGTTTAATACCTTCGCCAATTTTTCCATAATGTAATATATTTGGAGCAGTATGAAAAGTTTTTCCAATACCGTGTCCACAAAAATCTCTTACTATTGAATATCCAAATTTTTCAGCATAGCTTTGAACAGCCCAACCTATATCTCCTAAAGTATTTCCAGGTTTAACTTGTTTAATTCCTTCCCACATAGCTGAATAAGTGACTTCTATTAATTTTTTTGATTTCACACTTTCTTTTCCTATGGAAAACATTCTACTAGTATCTCCATGCCAACCATCTAAAATTACTGTTATGTCTATATTAATAATATCACCATTCTTTAAAACTTTATTTCCTGGAATTCCATGACAAACTACGTGATTGACAGAGGTACATATTGATTTAGGAAACCCCTTATAGTTAAGGGGAGCAGGTATGGCTTTATTTTCAACTATAAATTTATGACATAAATTATCTAACTCTTGAGTAGTAACTCCTTCTATGACAAAAGGCTCTATGTAATCTAATACTTTAGAAGCCAGCTCACCTGCTTTTCTCATATTTTCATAATGAGATTTATGATGTAATATTATAGTATTATTAAACTCATCTAGTATATAATTATTATTCATCAAAATATTTAATATAATTATTATTATCAATATCTATTGATTATTATTAATCTACAACTTAAAAAGAAAGTTTCAAGACCATAATCCTTATGTTGATATAATTTTGATAATTTTATACTAAACTATATTATTTTATAAAATTAATATTATTTTTTTCGTTTCGTTGTTTACCTGCTAAGTAAGATTGTAAATTTAATATAGCAAGATACTTTTAATTTATAATAAAAATGACATAATATATTGTTAATAATATAATTTTAAAGCATAGATATGATTAGTGCAGGTATTTTAATAATAGGAAATGAAATACTATCTGGAAGAACAAAAGATATAAATAGCAATTTTTTGTGCTTAAGATGTAGTGATATAGGAATTAAAGTACAGGAAATAAGAGTTATAGAAGATGATATAAAAATAATTTCTAAGACTGTTTTAGTTTTCTCTAAAAAATATAATTATGTGTTTGTAACTGGTGGAATTGGTCCAACTCATGATGATAAGACAGCTGAAGCAGTTGCTAAAGCTTTTAAGAGAAAAATAAAAATAAATAAGAAAGCTAAGAAGCTATTAGAAAAGCATTATGAAAATTCAGAATATGAATTAAATGAAAGTAGAATGAAAATGGCAAAAATTCCTTTGGGTGCAAGGCTTATAAACAATCCAGTAAGTGCAGCTCCTGGTTTTAAAATACAAAATGTTTGGGTTATGGCTGGCGTTCCAAAAATAATGCAAGCTATGTTTTTATCTGATATAGAAAATAAATTAAAAAAAGATAAAGCTTATCTGTCCTTAGAGATTATAGTTTTAAAACCAGAGGGAGATATAGCAGAAATATTACAGGAATTACAAAGCACATTTAAATTAATAGATGTAGGAAGCTATCCATTTTATAAGCCTCCTAACATAGGTACTAATATAATACTAAGAGGCAAAGATAAAGTATCATTAAAAAAAGCTAGTAATTTTTTTTGTAAGGTATTAAAAAAAAATGGAGTTAGTTTCAATATAAATAATTAAAATAAAAATTTTGATATAATAATTTGTTTTTATAGTTATAATTAAAATTTGCCCACTTGGCGGAATTAGGTAGACGCAAGGGACTTAAAATCCCTTGTCCGTAAGGACGTCCCGGTTCGAGTCCGGGAGTGGGCACCATTAAGAGAGTTAAAAGATGTTAGGTAAAAAAATAGCCATAGGAACGGCTAACTTTGGTTCAGATTATGGACATTTTAATAAAACTAAACTTAGTAAACAAAAAATAAATAAAATTTTAAAAAGATGTAGGTTATCTAATATTGATACAGTTGATACTTCATCAGATTATTTAAAAGCTGAATTTTTCTTAGGTATCTCAGGCGTAAAAGAACTTAAAATTATTAGCAAAATTTATGTTAATGAAGGGCTAATTAATGAACAAAAAAAATTTCTAGATAAAAAAATTAAAAAATCATTATCAGATTTAAAAGTTAAAAAGTTATATGCTCTACTTTTTAGAAAGCCTGAAAATATTTTAGATAGAAGTAAAATAAAAATCTGGCAACATGCTAAAAATTATCAAAAAGAAGGTATTATTTCTAAAATAGGATTTACTATTTATGACCCTATAGAATTAGATAAGACTTACGATATCTTAAAGCCTGATATAATACAAGTTCCCTATAATATATTTGATAGAAGAATAGAGTCTAGTGGTTGGATGAAAAAACTCTATAATAAAAATGTTGAAATACATAGCAGGTCTATTTTTTTACAAGGACTCTTATTAAAAAATAAAAACCAATTACCAGAGCAATTTAAAAGGTATAAAATAAAATGGAATGAATATCATGCATGGTTAAAAAAAGAAAAAGTTACTCCTTTAGAAGCATGTTTGGCCATAGTGCATAAGAAAAAAGAAATTTCTAAAATAGTAATAGGTGTAGAAAGTGATTTACAACTTAAAAATATATTAGAAACTAATGTTAAAAATATAAATTTTCCTAAATGGCTAAAACATGATAACGGAATACTGATAGATCCGAGGTTATGGAAATAAAAAAATATATATAATATATTAAATATTAAAAAAAATTGATAAAAAAAATATGTTAGGATATTCTTAAATAAAAATTGTTTTAATGTGTTAAAGTATCCATATTCCAGAGCCAACGTAACAAAGAAAGATATTAAAGATGTAATAAAAGTTCTTGAAAGTCAATATTTGACTCAAGGAAAGATTGTAAAAAATTTTGAAAAAAAAATAGAAAGCAAACTTAAGGTAAAACAAGCAATAGTTTGTAATTCAGGTACAGCAGCTCTACATTCGGTATATAGATCCATTGGTTTGAATAAAAAAAATGGATTAATTACTACGCCAATAACATTTTTAGCAACAGCAAATGCAGCAAGAATGTGTAATGCTCCTGTTTACTTTTGTGATGTGGACTCTGAATCAGGTTTAATTACACCAGATACTTTAGAAAAAGCATTTAAGAATGTAAAATTTAAAGTAAAGGCAGTTACTTTAGTACATTTAGGCGGACACATTTGTGATCTAGAAGGAATATATAAGGTAGCAAAAAAAAATGACTGCTTAATTATAGAAGACGCATGCCATGCAATAGGAGCTAATTATTATTCAAAAAAAAATATAATTAGTCCTGTAGGTAGTTGTAAATATAGTATTGCTTCTACTTTTAGTTTTCATGCTATTAAAAATATTACTATGGGAGAAGGAGGTTGTGTAACTACTAACGACCTTAAATTAGCAGAAAAAATAAGGCTAAATATTAGCCATGGTATGACAAGAGATAAAAATATCATGATTAAACCTCCAAGAAGCTCCCCTTGGTATTATCAGATGAAAGATATTGGATGGAATTATAGAGCTAGTGATATATCTTGTGCATTAGGGCTAAGTCAATTTAGTAGAATTGATAAAATAATAAAAAAAAGAAGATTAATAGCTAAGCTTTATAAAGATTATTTAATAAAAAATAAAGAAATTAAAATACCAAATATAAATGAAAAAGAATATGAAATAGGTTGGCATTTGTTTCAATTATCTATAGATTTTGATAGATTAGGTAAAAAAAAAGAAGACTTTATTAATTATCTAAAGAATCATTCTATCGGATCTCAGGTTCATTACATACCATTAGTGTATCAACCTTATTATTCAAAATTTACAAAATTAGAAAATTTAAAAGGAGCTGTTAGTTTTTATAATAAAACAATAAGCATTCCTATGTATACAGGACTAAGTAAAAAAAACGTAAAATATATTACTAATATAATTAATAATTTTTTTAATTAGCTATTTTAATTTTTAGTAAATTTTTTATATGGTATTAATTGAATTTAAAACATGAATATTAGAAAAGCATTACAAAAAGATAAATTATTAATTTATTATTGGTTTAACCATAAAGAAAGTATTAAATATAAAATTAAAACAAAATTTAAAGTATCCTTGGCTAATCATACGAGGTGGTTTAATAAGTTTCTAAAAAATAAAAAAAGTTGTTTATGGATTATTGAAAATGAAGGTGCTTTTATAGGACAAATTAGACTAGAGAATATTCAGCATAATAAATATGAGATAGATATATACATTAGAAGTGAATATAGAAAAAGTGGTTTAGCAACTAGATTTTTAAAATATGCTGAAAATAATTTAAATAAAGGTTCTCTGATCTTTTCTTTTGTAAAAAAAAATAATATTAAATCTTTAAAGTTTTTTAAAAAAAATAATTATTTAATTAATAATACTACATGCCAGGGATGGGTTTTAAGAAAAAGCATATAGTCCACTGTAGTGTTGGTGCCGGATGAGAGATTTGAACTCCCGACCCACTGATTACAAATCAGTTGCTCTACCAACTGAGCTAATCCGGCAAGTCCTTATAATTACATAACTTTTATTACAAAAAACTGTATATAATATTATATTTATATTATAAGCTTAGTGATAATATACACAATTCTTACTAAAAATAAAGTATAGGCTATTTTATAAAATAAAAGGAAAATATAAACAATAAATATTATTTGAATTTTAAACTTTTAATGATATCAATGTTATATATCAAATTAAAAAATTAGAATTTATTTCTAAATTATAATAGGAGTAATTAGTTTTGTCTTCATCCAATGGAACATCAGGTTTTAATAGAATAGAAGGAAGATTATATTGGCTTATGGATTATCTTTACACTCCCTATGAATATAAATCTTTAATAGAAATCAAAGATACAATAAGTAAAAACGGTTTTAGAAATTTTAGACTTTTTGACAAGGGAGTTAAAAGTGATCAAATAGAACAAGACACTACCAATATTCCTCATATAAGAGAAAATTATGTAGAAAGCCAAATAAAAACTATTTGTAATAAAAATTAATTTAAAAATATATAGGTTTAGTATATGAAAAAAATATTATTAATTGGTTGCGGTTCTGAAATAGGCTCAAACTTATTAATGTTATCTAAAAAATATAACCTTGGTTTTGATATTGATACTGTAGTTAATTCTCCAATTAAATTAGATAATAAATTTAAAATGCTAAATCAAGAGGATGCTATAATATCAAGATTAAGATTAGCCTATCCATTAGAAAAAAATGATGTTGTAAAAAAAAAAAAAAATATAATAGAAATATTCGGTAAAGAAACAAAGCTAATTTTTTCTGATATTAAAAAAAATCTATCAGTGCTAAAAAAAAAAAAATGGCATGCTATTATCTTGGCTACCTCTAAAGAAGATTTGAAAAATGTTAATTTATTAAACAACCTTTTAAACTTTTCAAAATACATATTTGGAATGGCAGAAAGTAGTAAGATGGAGAGCTTTTATCCAGCATTACTTGGTTTTAAATCCAATATAATTAAATCTGAATTACCAAAAAAAAGTAACTTAATAGCATTAGGCTCTTGTCAGACCAATGGTTGGTTAGCACAATTACAAGTAATAATTAGAGTTTTAAATAATTTAAATAATTTTTCAATTAAAAGAGTCGAAGTAGATATTGTGCACCCTGACACACCTACAGGGCGATTGGGAACAAAGTCTTTTTCACCTAGAGAGCAAGACGCAAGAAATAATTTAAGGCCAAGTTTTTCTCAAATAGATAGTGCTATGAAAAAATTACTTGGAAGTATTGAAGCCTTTCATACTGTCTCACTTAGGGTTCTAAATGAAGAACCAGGTTATCAAATAAACAGAATATTCTTTTCGGGGAATATTAAAAAGGCATTTATAAATGACCTAGAGAATAGCATAAAGCTTAGCTGCAATAAAAGTAATGGTATAGCTTCCTTTGATTATTTACCCTTAGGTTCAAAAGCTTATAGGTATAGAAAAGAAATTGCTCATATTCTACCTAAACCATACTTAAAATTATTTACCAATTGCTTTAATGGTAAAGAACAAATACATGAGTTAATTACTCAAGCTTATGTCAGTAATGTATACGGTTATTGTTACAACGCCTTGAAGGCTATAAATAAAATTATTTAATAATGAGTACTTATAAAATTCTTAAAAGCAATGATAAGCATTTGATCATAAAAGTAAAATATGAAAATAAAACTATTGTTAAAAAATATAATCTTCTTAGTTCAAAAAACCTGGAGAAGGAAGTTCAGCGAATAAATTTTTTATCTACAAGAAGTAAAAAGTATAAAAAGTATCAAATAAATATTTTAGATTTTTCAAATGAAAAAATATTTTATAATATTTATAAACCATTTTATTCTATGCCTTTTTTAAAAGGGGCTACTTTTTCTGATATAATAAAAAGTACAAAATATACTTTATCTGAAAAAAAAAAGTTATTTAAAGATTTATTTGATGAATTATACAGTTTAAGTTTCGAACAAAAAAACATAGAAAGTAAGACTCAAAAAATTAAGTGGTTGGATAGATATGATCAAGTACTAAAGAAAGTTAATAATTTTTCTATTATTTCCGATATATGCAAAAATAATTTTTTAATTAATAATATAGAAATTAATGAAGGGAATAAATTGATATATAATTTTATATCAAAAGGTGAAAAAAGCTTTATTGCATATAATAATGCTCATGCTAATTTCCATGGAGAAAATATTATTTTATTAAACTATCCAAAAAATAAAGAATTTTTAATTTTAGATCCAGATACTAAAATAGAAAATATTGATTGTTCATTTTCATTAGCAAGGTTTCTATACACTTATATTCACGATACTGTTGTTAATGGCAAATATGAAATTATCTTAGAGCAAAACAGTAAAAATAAAATAAATTTTAATTTAAAGTTTAAATGGAATAATAAACAAATTAAATCGTATAAGTTAATAGAAGATAAAATTCTTAATTTATTATCATCATTTTCTAAATATAAAGATTCACAAAAAATTATTAAATCATATATTTTATGTTTGCTTATAGGGGTAATTACAAATGATAATGGCTTGAAAATAAAAAATATTGATAAAAAAAAACTATCAATAAATTCAAATGCGCTATTTATTTATTTAAATTTATTGCTAATCTTAAAAAAAATTTGATTTTTAAATTAATATTATTTATGTCCAGCTAAGCTTTTAGGCTTATAAAATTTTTCAATAATTTCTATCTTGTTTTTTTCTAGCAGAATAGGCTTCTTTTTAACTATACTATCTAGCTGATGAATATTCCTAGGTCCTAGAATAATTGATTTTATTTCTTTTTTTTGAAGTAGCCAAGATATTGCAACTTGCACAGGCGTTATTCCTAAATCAGCTGCAACTCTATTGGTTGCTTCTAAAATCTTGTAGTCGTTTTTTGACTGGTAATATTTTTTTGCTATCTCATCATTTTTAGACCTATCAGTTTTTCTCTCTCCTGATAAAAATCCTCTAGCAAGAGGACTATAGGGGGTTACAGCAATATCATACTCTTTACACAGAGGTAGCATTTCTCTTTCTTCTTCTCTATATATTAGGTTATAGTGATTTTGCATAGTAATAAATTGGTTATAATTAAGAGATTTGTTTATTTCTAGTATTTTACAAAATTGCCAAGCAAATAGGCTAGATGCTCCTAAATATCTTACTTTACCTTGTCTTACTATGTTATTGAGAGTATCCAAGGTTTCTTCTATTGGAGTGTTGTAATCCCATCTATGAATAATGTACAAGTCTATATAATCAGTATTTAACCTTTTTAGAGAAGCATCTACTGCTTTCCTTAAATAATCTTTTGATAGACCTCTTCCTACGTGCATAGGTTGCCCTACTTTTGTTGCTATTATGACATCTTTTCTTTTAAATATTTTATTTAACAACTTTCCTAATAACTCTTCAGATAAACCATTAGAATATATATCAGCAGTATCAAAAAAATTAATGCCTAAATCATATGCTCTTTTGTATACAGGTAAGGCTTCGTTCTCACCTAGTGCATAATTTCTCCAACCAGGTCTTAAAGCAAACATTAAGGTACCTAGACAATATTGTGAAACTTTAAGATCAGATTTTCCTAAATAATTATAATGCATTTTATAAATAAATTTTTTCTAGTTAATAATTATTAGATAGTGAGGTATTAGAATATTTTTTTTCTATATTCTGTCTTATACCTTCTTCCATAATAGTTGGTTTAAAATTAGGAATAAAATTTTTAAGTTTAGATATGTCAAATTTCATATCAAATTGTATGTGGTCGCTTTCTAAGAACTTAACTTTTGCTTTAGTATTTATAGTTTTTTCTATATGTTTTAATATTTCTATTATGGTTTTAGATTTACCGGTAGCTACATTTAGAGTTAAACTTGATTTTAAATTTATAGCGTGTTTAATTACTTCTATAATATCATTAATATATACAAAATCTCTTAAAACAACTCCATTATCATAAATAACAATTTCCTCATTTTTAGTCATTTTATCTATGAATAAATTAATGATACTTCTATTTCTATCTAATTCACCATAGACTCCAGGAACTCTAATAATAGTTATAGGATTTGATAAGTGAAGCTGAATTAGCTTTTCACTAACAAACTTTGATAACCCATAGTATCCATTAGGTAAGCATTCTAAATCTTCAGAAATTAGATTTTTCTTTGGGGGTCTTCCATATAAACATGTAGAACTAAAAAAAATAAATTGTTCTATAAACTCGGGTTTAATACTTTTAAGAAAGTTAGTAATCATCTCAGTATTTTTCCTATATACAGAATAATCATCCTTTGGAAATCTTCCAAAGGTACTTAGAAAAATAATAGTAAATGGTTGTGAAATTAATTTAGATAGTACTAAATAGGTTTTATTAAAATCTAGCAAATTACAAGTATTAGAGTTTAGGCCATAAACCTTATATTCATTAATAGTCTTGAAATTATTATATAAAGATTTTCCTATAAAACCTCTATCGCTGATTATTAATATATTTTTTGATGTCAAGGTTCTTTCCCACTAATTAAATTTAAAGTATCAGCATTTGTAAAATAGTAGTCACCATTATAATCACTGTGTTCAAGAATTTTTACCCATTCTTCTTTTAATAAGATAGTAGTTCCTAGTAGTGTCCAATTTTTAAAAAGCCAGTAATCATTTTCATTTGAATAAGAAGCTAAAGTAATGAAGCTGTTTTTTTTAGAAACTCTATTTATTTCTTTAAGACATTTTATGGCATCAGCAATACTAAATGAGTAAATTATTCCAGTAGCATAAATAAAATCAAACGAATTATCTTTAAACATGTTTAAATTAATATAGCTTGAGTGAATTATATTTTTTTTTATACTTGGCATACTCTTATTAATTGCATATTGTGATGTTTCTAGTCCTACTATTTTCATTTTTGGATAAAGGCCATGTATATCATGCATAAGAAATCCTTTTTCACAACCTATATGCAAAAAAGATGAGTTATTATCAAGCATATATTCTTCACAAATTTTTTTTGCTACTTTAACCCATCTTCCATCATATACAAAACCTCCGTACCCATTATTTCTATCACCATCATATAAATTTATATCTCTATAGCTTGCTAAAATTCTATTTTCTATTGTTCTTAATTTTGAGTTTACTAGTCTAGGATTCTTAGGTTTAGGATAATTTTCTAATAGATTAAACTCTCTCATTAGTTATTCTGCTTATTGTAAATTTTAATAAAATTTTCAAAACTAGCATTTGATATTTCTTCTTTATTTAAAAAAGGATACATATCTTCATATTTAGTAGGAATACTTTTACCAGATGCAGTTCTTCTATTAATTGCTTTTGGTTTTTGAGGTTGCTCGGGATCAATTAATAACTCGCAAATAATAGGACCTGTATAGGATAAAATACTTTTTATTTTTTTTTGTATAGTTTTTTTTGCACCAACTTTAATATATTTTATTTTATGAGCTCTAGCTATATCTTTATAATTTGGAAAATCAATACCACTTTTTTTGTCTGCTCCCATTATTCTACCAGAAAACCCGAGTTGCTGCGTCTGCTTAATAGTCAGGTATCCGCCATTATTATAGATAAATAATTTTATAGGTATTTTATGATGCATAACTGTTGCTAATTCTTGAATATTAAGTTGTAAACCTCCTTCTCCTGAAATACATATAACTCTTTTTTTTTTATTTGTGGAAAAATATGCTCCTATTGCAGATGGTAAGCCCCATCCCATAGGAGCATGTCCAGAGTTTGTAAATAGTTTTTGGCCTTTTTTTATATCAAATGCTTGATGAGTACCTACAAAAGATAATCCCATGTCTGTAACAATTATATCTTTATTATTTAAATTATTTGATAGTAATTTTATAAAATAATAAGAATTTAAGTATTTTTTTTGATTTTCAAATTCGCTAGTTAAAATAGGATATTTTTTTCTAATTAGACTACAATATTTTAACCAATTATCATTTACATTGACTTTTTTAGGCAAAAAATCTAGTAATTTTTTTATGAAGTAATCAGCACTACAGTTAATTTTTGTATTAACCTTTAAGTTTTTTCTACTTAATTCATCTTTATCAATGTCCACCATAATAGTATGAGCATTTCTAGCAAAGTCTTTATTATCATATCCCGTAACCATATAAGGCAGTCTGCTTCCTATAGATATATATAAATCACAATTTTGAACAATAAAATTTGCGCCTCTTTCTGCAAAAGCGCCAGGTCTTCCTGAATAAAGTTTATGTTCTGATTCTATAAGATCGCTTGCATTCCATGTAAGAGAAAAGGGTAAATTATATTTATTAATTAGTTTTTTTATTAAACTACTACAGTCGTTAGATCTGGCTCCTCCTCCAAAATGTAAAAGGGGTTTTTTTGATTCAGCTAAAATTTTAGATACTTCTTTTATTTTTTTATCTAATAAACTTCTATTTTTTTTTATTTTTGCTAGTTTAAAGGATTTGAGTTTTTTGGGTTCAATTGATGTGGCTTGAATATCAGCAGGAACATCTATCCATACTGGCCCTGGTCTCCCGGTGGTACATAAATGATATGATTTTTCAAGTTCATATTTTATATCATTAGGTTTTCTTAACATCACTGAATATTTAGTAATAGGTTTTACTAAATTAACTATATCACTTTCCTGAACTCCAGTTTGTCTTGTACCATTTACACTAATTGTTTGATTTAGAAAAACTTGACCTGAAATAAAAATAGCAGGTATAGAGTCAATCCAACAAGCAGAAACTCCTGTGATCGTATTTGTTCCACCTGGTCCTGTAGTTACTATTCCTACACCAGGGCTAAGGTTGCATCTTGAATAAGATTCCACAGCAAATGAAACCGCTTGTTCGTGGTGACAGCATACATATTGTAGTTTTTTTGCTTGATACAAGGCATCACATAAAAAAATAGAACCACCGCCACTCATTGTAAAGGCAGTACGAATTCCTTTTGATTCTAAAAATTTTATTATATAGTCAGCTACTCTCATTAAAAATTCCTTATAATTTATAAAATTTTTTAATTTTTGTTACAATATACTTCATATGCTTTGAATTTAAATATTGATGTACAGGTAAAGTTAATAATTTATCTGCTTGATTTTCTGCAATAGGAAAACTTCCTTTACTATACCCTAATTTATTAGAGGCTTTTTGTAAATGTAGAGGTACAGGATAGTGAATCTTTGCTTCAATATTATTTTTAATGAGATAATTTAACAATTCATCTCTTTTTTCAAATAAACCCATGTACAGTGCAAATGTTTCTAAATTTTTTTTTACTCGCTTAGGTATTGATACATATTTTATATCAGATAGATAATTATCTAACATTTTAGCATTTTTATTTCTTTTAATTATAATTGACCTTAAATCTTTTAATCCATGTATTGCGACTATAGCTTGTAAAGGTTGCAACCTAGAGTTTACTCCCCAAAAATCTATATAATCTCTATTTAACATACCATGATTTCTATATTTTATTATCCAGTTTGCTATTTTAGTATCATTGGTTGTAATCATTCCACCATCACCCATAACATTCAAGGATTTTAATGGATGCATACTAAATGCATTTACTTTTCCAAAGGTTCCAGGCGATTTATTGTTTATTTTAGCGCCAATGCCCATACAAGCATCTTCAACTACTTCTAATTTATATTTTTTTGCTATAGACATAATTTTAGTCATATTTGGAGAGGCACCGGCCCAATGTACAGGCAGGATAGCTTTAGTTTTTTTTGTAATAGATTTCTCAATTTTATTTTCATCAATTTGAAAACGAGAATTAGAGTCAATGAATACTGGCTTGGCTCCAAGGGCACAGATTGCTCCAGCTGTAGCATAGAAGGAATTACAGACTGTAATTACTTCATCATTTTTTTTAATACCAAGAGATTTTAATGATATTATTAAAGCATCAGTACCTGTATTAGTAGAAATACAATATTTAACGTTAATATATTTAGCAAATTTTCTTTCAAAATTTTTAACATAACTTCCTAAAGTAAATTCTGATGACTTTATAAGTTCTTTCCAATCTTTAAAAATTTTTTTTGTATTAGAAAATTGTTCTGGTAGGTAATTATAGTTTACTTTCATATATAAATATTTTACTCCTTATTAAATATATATTAAAATATAATTACTAATAACACTAAATATATTAAAAAAAAATATAATATTAAATAATTTATTTTGTATATAAAGGTGTATTTTTAGAAATTTTAATTATGGTATTTGGATGCAAGTAGACTTGATTGATATTAAACATAGATATTTAGATGAACATAAATATATCCTTAAAAGTATTAACAATTTGTTGAAAAAAGGTAATTTAGTGCTCACAAGCGAAGTTGAAAACTTTGAAAATAGAATTTGTAATTATACAGGAATGAAATATTGCTTAGGCTTAAACTCCGGTACTGATGCCCTTATGATGTCGTTATGGGCATTAGGAATTAAGAAAGGAGATGAAATAATTACTACTCCTATTTCATTCATTGCATCTGCTGGTGCGATTGCTCATTTAGGGGCAAAGCCTGTTTTTGTAGATGTAGGAAATGATTTGAATATAGATCCTAATAAAATAGAGAAGGCTATTACTAAAAAGACTAAAGCAATAATGCCAGTTCATTGGGGCGGAAGAATATGTGAAATGGACACTATAACTAAGATTGCAAATAAATATAAAATTTTTGTTATTGAAGATGCTGCTCAGGGAATGGGTGCATATTATAGAGGAAAACACAGCGGTACTTTTGGTAAAGTTTCTGCATTTTCGGCTCATCCATTAAAAAATTTAGGCGCTATAGGTGATAGTGGTTTTATAGTAACAAATGATAAAGAAATATTTAATAAAATAAAATTATACAGAAACCATGGTTTAGTAAGTAGAGATAAAACCTCTTTTTTTGGTGTTAATTCGAGAATAGATGCAGTTAATGCTGAAGTATTATCCTATAGATTAAAAAAATTAAGAAGTATAATTAAAAAAAGAAACAGAAACGTTAATTTGTATAAAAAATATTTAAAAACAGATAAGGTTAATATACCCAACAATAACAAAAATGAAATTAACTCATATGTAATGTTTTTAACTTTGTGCGAAAAAAGAGATAAATTACAAAAATATTTGGCCAAGAATAAAATACAGTCGTTAGTTTATTATGGAACACCACTTCATCTACATGGAGCTTCAAAAAAACTAGGATATAGAAAAGGTGATTTTCCAGTAGCTGAAAATATTTCGAGTAAAGTCTTAGCTTTCCCTCATCATCAGTATCTATCCGAAGTGCAAATAAAATTTGTATGTGATAAAATTAATAGTTTCTACAAGTAATCTTTTACTTAGCTGCTTTGGAATACCTACTTTTTCTTCTTTTTCTCCAGCTTAATACACTATCTTCAATTTCTGAGTCATATCCTAAAAGGTAAGACAGGTTATTTTTTTTTGAATATTTTCCATTTAACATTTTAGGATAATTTATTTGTTGTTTTACAAATGGCAATGTGTACATCTGTACTAATAATTTTCTTTCTTTATCTGATTTATTAGGCCCAGCTCTATGAAATAATAATGAATCAAATATTAAAACATCTCCTATGTTTGCACTTAATATTTTTTCATTTTTCTCAGAGTAATCTTTTGATGCAAACTCTTCAAATTTATGAGAAAAAGGTAGTATATGAGTTCCTCCATTTTCATTTGTAAAGGGATCTAAACAAATTAATATAGTAATAGCTATTGGTCTAGAGGGAACAAAATGTTGATAAGATAAATCTCTATGCCAAGTAGAACCATAATGCGACTGTTTAGCTCTATTTATTGGGGAATTTTGAAGGTTTAATATAAATTTATTGCCAAAACATATGTTCAAGAAACTTATTATATTTTTGTTATTAATGAATCTTATGAAAAAATCATCATAAATAAATAAAGCTCTCACAACATCTTGGTCATTAATGGAATAAAGAAATTTTTCATTTCCACATTCTTTAATTTGTTTTTTATAAATTTGATCGATTTTAACTTTTGCTATATCACAATTTTTTTTTGAAAATACATTTCTCAATATTGTATAACCAGATCTATTGAGTTCTTCAAAGTAATTATCTAACTTTGTTTTGGGCGTAAATGTTTCAGACACTCCATGAGTATTTTTTTTTTTTGACACTCCATCAGCTAAACTATATTTTTGTTTCATGTATGCAGACCTTAGTTTTATAAGTAGATTTAGTATGAAAAATAAGTATATAACATATGCAAGGATTGTAAATATTCTTAGTATATTATACTATAAATTAATTAAATTGAATAAATCAAATGTTGCATAATAATAGTCAAGAATATATATCTGTTACTGATATTGATAAAGATTTTATTTCTTTGTTCAATAAGCCGGGGCCCTATTACAGCAGTTATCCTGTATTAGGAGAATGGAAGGGTATAAAGAATAAAACTAATTATACTGAAGCACTAAAACATTTTTTAAAAAATAACCCTGATAGACCTTTACATTTATATCTTCATATTCCTTACTGTGCAAGGCTTTGTTACTATTGTAGCTGCAGAATCCAGGTATCAAATAGAAGGGAAACTATTAATAGTTTTGTAATGTCTTTGGTAAAAGAGATTAATATGCTTAATAATTTTTTTGTAAAAAATAATCTTTTACCTAACTTTCAAGAGGTGCATCTAGGAGGAGGCACACCTTCTCATTTAACCACTGATGAACTACAACTAATAATAAGTTCCATAAGTAAATTTGTTAATATTAAACAGTTAAAAGAATTCTCAATGGAAATAGATCCAAGAACAGTTAATTTTGATGATTTTGATGATTATAAATCTTTTGGAGTAGATAGGATTTCGTTCGGAGTTCAAGATTTTGATAGCAATGTGCAAGAGAAAATAAATAGAATTCAGCCATTTGAACTCATTGAAAAAATAATAAAAAAAGAAATTCAAAAAAAATTTAAAGGGGTAAATTTTGATTTATTATATGGACTGCCTGGACAAACTATAAAAACATTTAGAGAAACTATTAGATTAACAAAGCTATTGTTACCAAATAGGATTACTTTAATTAAGTATGCTCATATACCAGAAATGAGAAGACATATGAAAATGATTAAGGTTGAAGATTTACCCGATAAAAGAGATCTTCCTGTAATGTTTGTGGAGTCTACGGAAGAATTAATTAATGGAGGTTATTCGTGGGTTGGAATTGATCATTTTGCTAAAAAAGATGACCAGCTTGCCATAGCCAAGGACAATAAGACGGTTTATAGAAACTTTGGAGGAGAAACTCCAGGTTTCACAAAGGATATAATAAGCGTAGGTCCCTCTTCAACTAGCTCTTTTGGTAATAACTACTTTCAGGCCACATATGACTTATTAGAATATAAACGGGATGTAGAAAATAATTTATTTCCAATTGCTAAACATTATGAGTTATCCAGAGATGATATCATAAGAAGAGCATGTAATTTTTCTTTACAGTGCAATCAAGTTTTAGACATTAATGTAATTAATAAAGAATACAATATAAATTTTTTAGAATATTTTAAACATGAAATTTCAAAACTTAAAAGTTTTGAAAAAGAAGGTTTCGTTAAATTTAATAATAATACGATTGAGGTTGAAACCCTAGGAAGATATTTTATAAGGCACATTTGTCAAACTTTTGATACTTTTTTAGATGATGCGACTATTTATAAAGTTCATGGAAATTAATTTTTCTTTAATTTAATAATAGGATATTATTTGTTTTCAGATATTCACGAACAACTATTAGGAAAAGGTTATGCAATAGCAATAGGTTGCATTGAAGAAAGCGCAATATTTGAAATTCAAAAAAGTATTAATTTAAATTTAATAAATCATTTAACCTATAATAAAAAAAAATATTATAAAACTTTTAAGGAAAATTTTTATGCATGTAAGAATTTAATTTCTCAGCATGAAATTCAGGTTTTTTTATCAAAAAAATTATTAATTGAAGACCTAATAGAAAAAATTATTTTCAATAATAAAGTTAATGATATTTTATCTTTTTTATTAGGGCCTGATTTAGAATATCTATCTGATTTTGAAATGGCTATTAATGATAAAAATGAAGTTAAAAATGATTATTTATTTAAAAAATATCATCAAGAGTTTTGGTCAGGAATGGGAGTAGAGGCACTACAATTATGGATACCAATTTTTTTAGAAAAAGGAATGGGCACTATAGAAGTAATAGAGGAATCTCATACATGGGGACATATACCTCACAGAAATAGAGAACCAATTGAAATTCCAAAAAATCATAATTCAAATGTTTTAGACATTAAACTGGGTTCATTAGCAATTTTTACTTCTTTTACTCTACATAGAACAGTACTAAATAATTTTGATAGTCCTAGAGTTGCACTACCTATAACAGTAAGAAATCCCTATTATCCAAATACTGGAAATATGGATTTATTCAATTTTAGAAAAATAAAAATGTCATACTTTTCAAGACTGCGAAAAATGTTAGGTAATAATCAGTATAGTTCATTTAGAACACTAGGTCAGAATAGAAAAGATTTTTATAAAAAATAATTAAATTTTTTGGAGAAAAATGAAATATTTATTTAGCGTGGTTATACCTGTTTTTAATTCTGAAAGTTTTATTTCCCAAACTTTAGATAGTGTAATTAATCAAAAGAGTAATGAAACAGAAATAGTTATTATTGATGATTTATCAACGGATAAAACAAAAGATATCTGCCAAAAATATAAAAAAAAATTTGATAATATTAAATTTTTTAGAAACTCTAAAAATATAGGAGTTGGAGCAAGTAGAAATATAGGAATAAGTCAATCTAAAGGTGAATATATTATTTTCGTAGATAGTGATGATGGATTATTCCAAAATGCATTAAAACTATTAAAAAAAGAAATTAAAAAAAAATCAAAACCAGAGGTTATAGTTGTTAAATATGAAAAAGACACATTTCCTCAAACAAATATGCAACTTATAAAAGATAATATAAATAATAACAATAATTCTGAAGCATTAATTAATTATTTAAATAAAACAAAATTTCCATTTGCAGATTGTTGGTCTTTTGTTAGCAAACGATCTTTCATTAAAAAAAATGAAATATATTTTCCTGAAATAAGAATAGGTGAAAGTGAAATTTTTGTAGCAAGGTTAATATGTTTTATGAAGTCTTTTAGTTTTATGCCAGAAAAATTTTATGACAAAAAAGATAGAGATTTTAGTTTAAATCATACCCAAGGCTATGAGGCAGCAGAGTCAACATTAATTTTATTATTAGAATTTTTTATTTTTAACCAAAATACAAATTTAAGTAAAATTAAATTTGAATTTAATAATGCTTATATTCAAGATGCTTTTGGAATATTCAGTTCTTTAGTAATATTATTAAATAAAAAAGAGATTAGAAAATTATCAGAAATTATAATTAAATATAAGTATGATATAAGTGATTTAGTTAAGCTTCCAGATAAAATAGACTTGTATAAATTAATTGAAGAGTTTGGTAGTTATGAAGGATTAATTAAATTTAGAGATATAATTATAGAAAATAAAATTAATAGACTAAAAAAAATTAAAAAAAAATTTAATAAAATCTATACTTATTGTAGGCATAAGTATACAGCAGCAACTATTCACGCCTTGAATGAAAATGGTTACATAGTTGATGGAGTAATAGATGATAGTGAAATATATAAGGGAAGTAGTTTTTTAGGTTTTAAAACAATCAATTCTTCATTATTTTTTAATATTGAAAAAAATAACCTAGATAAAATACTTGTTATTATTACCCATCAAAGAGATAAAACTATTGATAAGATATCTTCTAATCTCATAAAAAAAGGACTAGAAGACAAACAAATATTGAAAATAAAATACTAATTTAAGATAATACTTTATATTTAACAGGCTCTTTAAGTTGTACTGCTGCTTTTATGCTTCCAACATTATGATCTCTTCCATTACAAGATTTACAGGCCTCTAAAAATTCAGTTTCAAAGTATAGGTCGCTAATAAGCTTTTTTAACTCAGCTCTGTCGTATTTTTCTAATTCTATAATTTCTTTTGAGTGGTAAGGAATTGCCTTCAAATTAGTTGCATTAGCAGCAAAAGGACACAAATAAACAGAACCATGTAAAATAGTTAATCCTTGATTTTCGCAACAGTTTCCAAATACTTCTTTATTTTCTTCTACACTTCTATTAGTACTTATTATTTTTCCACAGTCCTGCCATTTATCAACTGACTGTGCACTATGACGAATATTAAGTCTATTCAATTCTGAAATAAGTTTTTCTATATTTCTAGAAAGTTTTCCATAATTAGATATATCAAAAAAAACTTTCTCATTTTGAAATAATTTAAGTTTTTCAGGTTTAGGACATATTGTACCATTAGTATTAATTTGTAATTTACCATAATTATCATATTTGTATAAATGTTCTATAACCTCGTATATTCTTTTATACATGAATGGTTCGCCACCCAATACTCTAATTTCGAAGACATAATCTACTGTTGTAAGAAATTTATCAATTGATTTTATACATTATTCAAAATCTTCATCTACAGGTTTCGCATAATATTGCATTAAATTAGAACAGCCATTACATTTTAATGAGCACTTTTCAGTCAAAACTAAATCTACAGCTTTAATATTTAATTTACTTTTTTTATTTTTCTGAGCTATTAAATCGTACATGTAGGCATCAACTTTTTGCCTTACTTTTTCTTTAGACCAATATATATTACATTCCTCTAAGGTAAGGTTTAATTCTGAAAAGATAAAATCACAATCATATACATTGGTGATTTTTAAATCTCTTAATTGTCTATGAATGTATGGGTGCGTCAGGTCAGATGCTACTAAAACAGGAACTTCATTATTTGTTTTTTTTAAATCTTTAGGTGCTATTACTTCAAAACCATTATATATTTTTCCCCATCTTGATTTATTATTATCTACTAATTTAATAACCTTTATTTCAGCTTTTTTAAGAGCAGCTAAAACTATATTTCCTAAATTTCCAGTTCCAAAAACCATTACACCATTACTATTTCTTAGTTTACTGTATATATTCTCAGTATTTTCAACTTTGAAAGGAGATTTGTATAACATTATGTATAATCCTAATAATTTAAAAATTAATACTATCACTTGGGAAAAAAAAAATCAATTTACTATAAATTTAAAATCAATTAGTATTTGACAATAATTTTAGGAGAAAAGCTTGGATAAACAAAAAAAAACTATGGAACCTCAATATCAAGTTCACTTAGATAATTATAATAAAAGAGGAGCTACTAAATTAGGACTTCACGCTAATACTACTTGGAATGAGGATCCAAAACATTTGTTATTTTCTCTTTCTCGTTATAAGTTTGTATCAAAAATGCTGGATGGCCAAAATAATGTTTGTGAAATAGGCTGTGGAGACGGTACAGGAGCTCGTATAGTTAAACAGACAGTAAAAAATTTAGCTGTTACTGACTTTGATGCAATTTTTATTGAGGATATTAAATCAAGACATGACCCTGATTGGCCATTAGTGGCTTTTGTTCATGATATTACAGAAAAACCCTTACCTAACGTTTATGATGCAATTTATAGCTTAGATATGATGGAACACATAAAACCAGAAAAAAGAGAGTTTTGCAATGAGAAATATTTTAAAGTCAATGAATAAGAAAGGTGTTTTTATACTGGGAATTCCTTCTTTAGCTTCTCAAAAATTTGCTCATCCAAAAAGTATAGAGGGACATGTTAATTGTAAAGATGGGGATGAATTTAAATCAGAACTTTTGAAATGGTTTAACAATGTTTTTATTTTTTCTATGAATGATGAAGTAGTACATACAGGTTTTTTTAAAATGTCTCACTATCTTATTGCAATCTGTTGTCAACCGAAAATAAGTTAATATTTTGACAATGCTTAAGACGGTTTGGCGTAAATTAAATAGGATAAGCAATAGTAAACTTTATATATTTGTTAGGTTTTGTATTAGAGTAATAATAACTAGATTGATATATTTGTTATGGATTTTTGAGCCTTTCATAAAAATTAGAATATACAGAGGAGAAATTGGCAGAATAGGTCATTTAGCTACTTACTTTGAAGTATTAATAAGATCAAAAGAAGTAGATTTAAATAATAAGAAACAGTTTAATATTTTTATAGTACCTAAAAATCCTGCAAACCAAACCTTATATAAGATGTGGAAGAAACATCTTTATTTTATTGAAAGTAAAAAGTTAGACTTTATTTTTCACCTTTGCGCTCCTTGGTTATCTAAAAGAAAGCATTTTGGACCTTTAAAAATCCAGCAAGGGGGTATACCTAAAAAAAAACCTACATTAAAATTTACTAAACAGGAAAATAAAAAGGGCATAAGTACTTTGAAAGGTATGGGTATTAATAATGATTGGTATGTATGCTTGCATAGTAGAAGTTCTGATTATCTAAAAAATAGGTTTATTGATTTAGATTATAGCAGGCATGATTTAAGGGACAGTTCATTTCAAATGTTAAAAGAATCAGCTAAGCTTATTATTAATAAGGGAGGAAAATGTATACGAATGAGTAATGGTGATAATCAAAAACTTAATGGCAAATTAAGAGAGTATATTATAGATTATGCTTACTATGAACAAAGTGATTTTATGGATGTATATTTACCAGCTAATTGTAAATTTTTTTTGGGTGGTCCAAGTGGTTTATTATCAGTCTCTCACCTATTTAATACTCCTGTTGCGTGCACTAATATATGGCCTTTGTCAACAGTATCAGTTCCAGCGAACAGCTTATTTATTCCAAAATTATTGTGGTTACTAGATGAAAAACGTTTTATAAGTTATAAAGAAATTAAAGAAAATAAATTAGATAGTATAAAAACAGCTAATGAGTTTCTTAGTAAAGGCATTAAGGTAATTGAGAATGATAATGATGATATTAAATTATTAACTCTAGATATGTTTGATCTAATAAATAATAATAAACTATCAAAGAATGAACTGAGTGTAAGGAATAAATTTATGAATAACTACTTTAAAGTTAATAAGTTTGAAAATAAATATAACATAGGTGAGGGCCTTAAAAATTCAGGTAATATTTCTTGGAGGTTTTTAAACAAACATAGTTATTTGATGAATAGTTAATTTAAGGAAGGGAAATGAATTTTATTAAAGATTTTTTTAAAAAATTTTCAAACGATTGTCTAAAGATATCCTATAAATCTATTGAAAACATAGTTGAAGGATTATCTGAGATTAGAGATGGCAATGGAAGACTTTTTATTCTTGGTGTTGGAGGTTCTGCAGGAAATGCTAGTCACGCAGTAAATGATTTTAGAAAGCTGTGTAATATAGAAGCTTATGCACCTACTGATAATGTATCAGAATTAACTGCCAGAACAAACGATGAGGGGTTTGAAACAATATTTTCTGAGTATTTAAAAGTTTCTAAAGCTAATAAAAAAGATGCTATACTTATTTTTTCAGTAGGAGGTGGAAACCTTAAAAAAAATGTAAGTATTAACCTTATTAATGCTATTAAAGAAGCAAAAAAAAATAATATGAAAATCTTTTCAGTTGTAGGAAAACCTGATGGATATGCTGCAAAAAATAGTGATGTATGTATTGTAATTCCTGTTAGTGATCCTGCTTTAATTACCCCACTATCTGAGGCTTTTCAGGCAGTTGTTTGGCACTGTATAGTATCTCACCCTTTATTAGCAAAGAACTCTACTAAATGGTAATAAAAAAGTGTTAGAAAAAGCAATTTTTTTTGATAGAGATGGAGTACTAAATAAGCCTAATATTATAAAAGGAAAACCTTTTGCTCCTACTAAATATGAGGATTTTTATATTTATTCGGAGGCCAAGGAAGTTATTAATAGTTTTAAAAAAAATTTTTATAAAATTATAGTAGTTACAAATCAAAAAGATGTTGGTAAAGGTATTATTAGTAAAAATGTTCTAGAAAAAATGCATAATAAATTAAAAACAATTTTATCTATAGATGAAATAAGAGTATGCACATGTATAGATGATTGCGATTGTTATAAACCTAATCCTGGAATGTTAATAGATGCTAAGAATAAATGGAAGCTAGATTTAAAAAAATGTTTTATTATAGGGGACAGTTGGAGAGATATAGGGGCTGGGATAAATGCTGGATGTAAAACTATATTGATTGATCGAAAGTATAATATGCCCATGCCTTACATACCGGACTTTATAGTAACAAATTTAAAAGAAGCTGAAAAAAAGATTTTAAATTTATAAATGGAGATTTCTAATGGATATGAAAAGTTTAAATGGGCTTAATATCAAAATATATGCTGATGGAGCTAATTTAGAACAAATAAAAATTTTTAATAATGATCCTTTGATTAATGGATTTACAACTAACCCTACTTTAATGAAAAACCAAGGGATTGAAGACTATGAAGGATTTGCAAAAGAATTGTTAAATATCGTTAATAAAAAGCCTATCAGTTTTGAAATATTTGCTGATGAAAGCGATCAAATAATAGAACAAGCGAAATATATATCATCTTGGGCTAGTAATGTTTATGTTAAAGTTCCAGTAACTAATACAAAAGGAGAGTTTTTAGGAGATGCGATTAGTAAATTATCTGAAGATGAAGTAAAATTGAATATAACGGCGGTATTTACTGATAAACAAGTAGAAAAAATAATTAATGTTTTAAACAAAAATACACATAATATAATATCGATATTTTCTGGCAGAATTGCCGATGCTGGAATAGATCCTGTGAAGCACTTTAGATCTTGTTTAGATTTAAAAAATGATAGTAACTTAGATTTTTTATGGGCTAGTCCAAGAGAATTATTTAACATATTCCATGCAGAAGAAGCTGGCGCTGATATTATAACAATTTCTCAAGACTTAATAAAGAAATTTGAAATAATAGGCAAAGATTTAAATTTATTTAGTAAAGAAACAGTAGAAATGTTTTATAATGATGCTTTGACAGCTGGTTATAAATTAGATATTAATCAGTAAAGGTATAAATTTGAAATTAGCTAACATAAATACAGTATTAGTAACAGGTGGAGCTGGATATGTAGGGAACGTTTTAGTCCCCTATTTACTTGAAAGTGGTTATAATGTAGTGGTTTATGATACTATGTTTTTTTATGAAGGCACTCTCCCTATAGATCAAAATTTAAAAATAATTAAAGGTGATATTCGAGATATTAACAATTTCACTTCTAGCTTAAAAAATGTTGATGCTATAATTCACATGGCTTGCATATCTAATGATCCTAGCTTTGAACTAGATCCAGGGCTCTCTAAATCTATTAATTATACTTGTTTTGAACCATTAGTAAAAGCCGCAAAATTATCTGGTATTAAAAGGTTTATATATTGCTCCTCTAGTTCGGTTTACGGAGTATCAGAATCTCCCAATGTTACAGAAGAACACCCTTTGGTTCCTTTAACACAATATAACAAGTACAAAGCTCTGTGCGAGCCAATTTTGTTTAAATATAATGACCACAATTTTACTTGCGTTACACTACGTCCTGCAACAATTTGTGGATATAGTCCTAGATGCAGGCTTGATCTTACAGTTAATATACTAACAAACCATGCGTATAATAATAATAAAATTTTAGTTTTTGGTGGAGAGCAAAAAAGACCTAATCTTCATGTAAAAGATATGGCAGAAGCTTATAAGTTATTTTTAGAAGCTCCAGAAGATAAAATATCAGGTGAAACTTTTAATATTGGTTATCAAAATTACTCAGTTAACGAAATTGCAGATATTATTAAAAATAGCTTAGAAAAAATAGATAATAGAAGTAATATATTGATAGAAAAGGTTCCTACAGATGATAAAAGGTCTTATCAAATTAACTCTGATAAAATATTTAGAATATTAGGATATAGGCCCAAAAGATCACTAGAAGATGCAGTATTTGATTTATGTGAGGCTTTTAAAAAAGGTAAGTTACCTAATAGCTTAATAGATGATAAATATGTGAATGTTAAAGTAATGAAGAATAAAGATGTCTCATAAAGTGAATTTATGGCTAATGTATTAGTAACTGGTGGAGCAGGCTTTATAGGAAGCCACATGGTAGATTTTCTAATTGAACGAGATAATAAAGTAAGAGTTATAGACAATCTAATAAGTGGAAAACCAATCAACTTATTACAACATAAAAATAATAAAAACCTAATTCTGGATGAACGAGATATTAGAGATGTAATTGCTAATGATAGTATTTATAAAGAATTAGATTATATATATCATTTTGCAGGAATTGGAGATATAGTCCCGTCAATAGATAAACCTCTAGAATATATGAGTGTTAATACACTAGGTACTGTAAAGGTATGTGAAGGAGCTAGACATAATAATATTAAAAAGTTAGTTTATGCTGCATCTTCTTCATGTTATGGATTAGCCAAGGTTCCAACTGATGAAAAAGCTCAAATTTCAACACAATATCCATATGCTTTGAGCAAGTATTTAGGGGAATGTTCTGTATTACATTGGAACAAGGTATATGGGTTACCTGTAAATGTTATAAGAATTTTTAATGCTTACGGAACCAGGTCAAAAACCGGAGGTAGTTATGGGGCAGTATTTGGAGTATTTTTAAAACAAAAATTATCTAATAAACCTTTTACTGTTGTAGGAAATGGTAATCAAAAAAGGGACTTTTTATTTGTAACTGATGTGGTAAGAGCTTTTTATAAAGCTTGTAAAACCAAAAAAGTTGGTGAAATTTATAATTTAGGAGCAGGTAATCCCCAAACAATTAATTACTTGGTAAAACTATTAAAAGGTCCAGTTAAATATATTCCTACAAGACCTGGAGAGCCTGAAGTAACATGGGCTGATATTACAAAAATTGTAAATGAATTAGATTGGAAACCTAATGTGTCTTTTGAGGAAGGAGTAAAAAAAATATTAGAAAATATTGAATACTGGAAAGATGCACCATTGTGGGATGAAAATTCTATCAAGATAGCTACTAAAACATGGTTTAACAATTTACTTTAAACATCTTATTGTATATAGATAAACTATGAATGATAAAAATTATAAAAAAAAAATTAAGACAGCAGAAGAAATTAGTAAAATTATAGGCAGTAGGCCCAGAAGTAAAAATGTAATTATGTGTCACGGAAATTTTGATATCGTTCATCCAGGACATGTTAGACATTTAATGTTTGCTTCTTCTAGAGCAGACATTTTAATCGCTAGTTTGACATGTGATGCACATATTACTAAAGGTGAAAATAGACCATATGTTCCAGAAGAATTAAGAGCAATTAATCTATCAGTTTTAGATATGGTAGATTATGTAATTATAGATTATAACTCTGAACCAATTAAAAATATTAATATTATAAAACCAGACTTTTTTGCAAAAGGATCAGATTATATTACGGACGGGATTCATCCTAAAACTATAGAAGAGAAAAAATTAGTAGAATCATACGGTGGTGAAGTTATTTTTACGCCGGGCGATATAGTTTTTTCATCAACAAGTATAATAAGTGAAAAGCCTCCTGTTTTAAAATATGAAAAATTAAGAACTTTACTTGAAGCAGAAAAAATAAATTTCAATTTATTATATAAAGTTTTAGAAAATGCTAGTAAAAAAGAGGTATTAGTATTAGGTGATACAATAGTAGACTCTTACACGGAAACCGAAATGATTGGAGGACAAACTAAAACGCCAACAATTTCCGTAAGGTTTGTGGATAAAAAAAATTATGTAGGAGGAGCTGGTATAGTTGCTAAACATATAGCAGCATCCGGAGGAAAGGTAAAATTTTCTACTGTTTTAGGGGATGATGATTTAAGGAAATATGTAGAAAAAGATATTAAAAAAAATAATATTAAATTAAATACTATTATTGATACATCAAGACCTACAACTAATAAAAATGTAATTACAAATGGAGCATATAAATTACTAAAACTAGATTATTTAGATAATAGAGCAGTAAATGATAATATATTGGAAAAATTGATTAATGAAGTAAGAATTTTTTCAGGAGATGCTATAATATTTAGTGACTTTAGACATGGAATATTTAATGCAAGATCTATCCCTAAATTAATAAAGGCTATACCAAATAAAGTAATGAAAGTTGCCGATAGCCAAGTTGCATCGCGTTGGGGTAATATTCTAGAGTTTCAAAATTTTGACTTAATTACGCCTAATGAAAGAGAGGCTAGATTTTCATTGGGAGATCAAGACTCTGTTATTAGACCTTTAGCAAAAGATCTTTATGACAAAGCTAAATGCAAAAATTTATTACTTAAGCTAGGAGAGAAAGGAATTATAGTATATAGAGAGTCATCTGATAGTTCTCAATTAAGATCTTTTTTTGCTCTTGATAGTTTTGCTGATAATGTAGTAGACCCTGTGGGAGCAGGAGATGCTATGTTAGCATATTCTACATTATCTTTTTTGAATTCTAAAAATATATTAGTATCTGCAATAATTGGATTAGTAGCTGCATCTTTGGAATGTGAATATGATGGTAATATTCCAATAAAACCAGAAAACATAAGAAAAAGACTTAAAAAAATAGAAAATAATATTTACAATTAATTTATATTAATTTTTAATGGTATAAAATGATTACTTCAAGTTTTAAAGTAATAGTAGTAGGAATGGGCGTTCAAGGTGCTAAAAGAGCTCAGGTGGCTGATAATGAGCTTTTTGCGACTGTAGATATAGACAAGACAAAAGCAGATTATACTTCCTTGGAAGAGATCGAAGATAGTTTGTATAATGCAGTTTTATTATGTACTCCTGATAATATAAAATTTGAATTATTAAAAAGTTTACTTAATAAAAAAAAACATATTCTTGTAGAAAAACCCCTTTACTTTAATAGTTTAGAACAGATCATAGAGCTAGAAAAAATTGCTAAGAAAAATAAAGTTATATTATATACAGCCTACAATCATAGATTCGAGCCACATTTCATGCAAATGAAATCAATATTAAAAAAAAATGAACTTGGTAAGATTTTTAGATTAAGAATGTTTTATGGCAATGGTACCAGTGGTTTAGTAAAACAATCATCATGGAGAGATAGTGGCTTAGGAGTAATATTAGATATTGGGTCACATTTAATAGATACTTTAATATATTGGTTTGAAAATAAAAATATAAAAATTGAAGAATTTAATAGTTTTTGTTTTGAAAACCTATCACCAGATCATGCTATATTAAAAGGGAAAATTGAAAATATTTTTATAGAACTAGAAGTAAGTTTACTAAGCTGGAGAAATGATTTTATATGTGATATTGTTGGTGATAAAGCTAGTGCACATATAAGTTCTCTGTGTAAGTGGGGTCCTAGTAAATTGATAAAAAGAACTAGAGTTTTACCTTCAGGAAGACCCGACGAAAAAGTTATGACACTAGTGCAAAAAGATCCTACGTGGAAAAATGAGTATCTGCACTTTAAAGAGCTGATTAAAAATAAACATGAAACTGATCTATCAGCAGATAAAAATATATTTAATATTTTAAGTAAATGCATGCTATAAGGTAACATTATGATAACGATAGGATTTTGTGGGGCAACTCACTTAGGTTTATGCTATAGCACTGCGGCAGCTGAAAAAGGTTTTAATGTAATATGTTTTGATTATGATAAGAATAAAATAAAAAAACTAAATTCTTTAGATATAGAAATAAATGAACCTAAATTAAAAAAACTTATTAAAAAAAATAGAGCTAAAATTATTTTTACTGATGACATTTCACAATTTTCTAAATCTAATTTTGTATATTTCTCTTACGATGTGGATACAGATAAATCTGGAAAAAGTGATGAAAATAGACTGAAAAAAAAATTAGAGTATTTGATTGCTAAATTAAATAAAAATATACCACTTATAATTCTATCACAAGTTTATCCTGGTTTTACAAGAAGATATTTTAAGATAAAAAATAACTTATACTATCAGGTAGAAACATTAGTTTTTGGAAATGCGCTTGATAGAGCTCTTAAACCAGAAAGATTTATAATAGGTAGTAACAATCCAAATGTTAGAATATTTAATAAGATACGTATTTACTTAGATTCTTTTAATTGCCCTATACTTATCATGAAATATGAAAGTGCTGAACTTGCTAAGATAGCTATAAATTGTTTTTTAGCTTCTTCTGTGACGATGACTAATACGTTAGCAGAAATCAGTAATATTATTGGTGCAAGCTGGGAAGAGATTATTCCAACTTTGAGATTAGATAAAAGAATTGGAAAGTTTGCATATTTGAAACCTGGGTTAGGCATTTCAGGAGGAAACATTGAGCGTGATTTAACTACAATAAAAAATATAGGAAAAAAATATAAATCAAATGTAGGAATGATTAAATCAATTATAAATTTAAGTAAATATAACAAAAATTGGTTATTTAAAACAATTAGTTACTATATAAAAAATCAGAAAAATTTAGAAATCAGTATTATAGGACTCGCTTACAAAGAAAATACTAATTCCATTAAAAACTCTCCATCCATTGAACTCATAAAAAAAATTAGACATTCTAAAATTAAAGTTTACGATCCCGTAGTTAAAGAAATTAAAATGAAAAATATTATAGAATGTGATAATGCATATAGTGCAATTGAAGACACCAATATTTTAGTAGTTGCAACGCCATGGGAAGAATTTAAAAAGCTAGATATAAATATTATAGCATCTAAAATGAAAGGTAATATTATTATAGATCCTTACAAAGTTTTGAATAAAACCTCAATTGATAGATTAGGTTTTAAATATTATTTTATAGGCTAATATAAAGGATAAATTTATGAAAAATAAAATTGTAGTATTAGGAGCATCTGGCTTTATAGGAAAAGCTTTATGTAATGATTTAACTAAAAAAAATAAAAATTTTTTAGGGTACTCTAGTACAGAATGTAATCTATTATATAACGAAGCAGTTTATAAACTTAATGATGTGATTAATAACGATGATATTGTAGTTTTTATTTCTGCTTTGGCTCCATGTAAGAATAATGATATGTATAAAAAAAATTTAACAATGCTAAGTAATTTAATTAACGCCTTAAAAAATATCAAGTTAAAGCAAATAATATATATAAGTTCTGATGCAGTTTATGAAGATTCTAATGATCTTATCAATGAGCAATATAATAAAACCTCAGCAAATTTTCATGCAAAGATGCATAATGAAAGGGAAAATGTAATAACTAAATACTGTAATTTAGAAAATATAAATTTAACAATTCTTAGACCAACTTTAGTATATGGACCAGGTGATACTCATAATGGATATGGCCCAAATAAATTTATAAGAGATATAAATAATAATAAGAATATTATATTGTTTGGTAAGGGAGAGGAAAAACGAGATCATATTTACATAAAAGATGTAGTATCTGCTGTTACTATATCTATAGAAAAAAATATTATAGGAAATTTTACTATTGCAACTGGAAACGTAATTTCCTTTCTTGATATTGCTAAGATTGTTTGTAAGGTTAAAAATGTATCAGAGAGCATGATTAGATTTAAAGAAAGAAATGGTCCTATGCCACATAATGGTTATAGGGCGTTTGATGTTTCGTCTTTTAAAAAAAAAACTAATTTAAAATACCTAGAAATAGAAGAAGGTATTAGAAGTTCCATAAAGAAATTATTTTAATATTAACTCTAATGAATAACTTAAAATTAAAAATATTACCTCAAGAATGGATAAAGGCTTATAATGTTTTGAGAATATTATCGAATGTTTCTAATTACACATCATTAAAAATTCTTTCTTTAACAATTTTAGTAACATCTTTGGAGGCAGTAAGCTTAACACTGCTCATGCCTTTGCTAGAATTAATTAATAATAAAGAATTAGTAATATCAGAAGATAATAATTCTTTGACTAATAAAATAATTGCAATATTAAATTATATTAGTTTTCCCGTTAGCTTTACATCATTATCTATATTGGTAGCTATTATTGTATTTTTTAGGCAATGCTTTAGTTTTGGACTAAGCAGGAAGTTAGCTAAAATAAAGGCTGATAATAATAAAGTATTAAGAAAAAAAATATTTGAAAATACTTTTTTAAGTAGTCCTAATAGTATTGAGGCACTCGGAACTGGAAGTTATGTTGAGCTAATGACAAACCAGACCTCTATAGCATCATCATATTTAGTTTATTTAATAAAGTATATTTCGGTTTTATTACTGTTTGCTTTTTATATTTCAATAGCTTTTTTTATGTCTCCTATTATTACTATTATAGCAATATTTATAGCAATTTTTTTTCTAATATTTGCAAACATAATTATTAATAAAATAAAAATGATAAGTAAAAAAAATGTAAAAGATTTAAAGTATTTTGCAAAATATCTTTCAGAGTGTTTTTCATCATGGAAAATTATAAAATTATCAAATTCATATAGTTATGAAAATAATAGAAATAATATATGGGTCAATCAGATAGCAGAACAAAACTTTCAAGTAGAGTTTAATCTAGCCAAATCTAATTTTATAATATCTATATTATTTATGATGTTATTAATACTTATTCTTAATCTGGGAATTACAATTTCTAGTATTGAACTTAGCATGTTGGTAATGTTTAGCATAATGTGTTTGAGACTTTTACCAATTATTTTGGCTTTAGTATCAATACAAACTCGTATTACAGTTTCTGCAGAAAGCTTATATAGATTATTAAAAGTATTTACTGATTTAAAAAATAATAAAGAGGTTGATAAAGGTAAAATAAGTATGTCGATAAAAAAAGGTATATTTTTAGAAAACGTTTCTTTTAAGTATCCTGAGTCTAGTAAATATATATTTAGAAACTTTAGTGCAGTAATACCTTATAGAAAGTTTACTTCTATTAGTGGTAATTCAGGTGCAGGAAAATCAACATTACTAGATTTAATATCAAGAATATATAACAAATATGATGGAAAAATTAGTTTAGATAATATTTCTATAAAAAACTTTAAATTAGCTGATTATAGAAACAACATTTCTTTATTGCCTCAAGTACCTTTCATTTATGATGATACGGTATTATCAAATATAAGATATGGAAATGAAAATTTGAAACAAGATGAAATTATTAAAGTATCAAAATTAGCTAATGCACACGAATTTATAAATAAACTATCCAGGGGCTATAATACAATATTAGGTGAAAGAGGCAGTAAACTATCCGGAGGACAAGTGCAAAGAATAGTCTTAGCAAGAATATTGGCTAGTAAAGCTAAAATTATTATCTTAGATGAACCTACCAGTAACTTAGATTATAATTCTTCAAATAAGATTATTAGTGCTTTAAAGAAAATTAAAAATACTAATGAGTATACTTTGATAATTGTTTCCCATGATAAAAAAATCATTGAATTAGGTGATAAAATAATTAATATTAGTACTTTAGATTAAAAAAAAATGTATAAACGCATAATTTAACATAACTTCAAATTATAATTTTATAGTAAAAAAATAATGACATTTAAAAAATCATGGAATTTGATAGAAAAAGAGCTTTCTTACCCGCATAGGGCAAGGAATATAGTGTTCTATGATTTTAAAGATTTTGCTGAAAAAGTTTATGAAGAAAAATCTAATTTTACTGATAGTATTGTTACATCACTTATGAAGGGAGACTTTTTCATTTTAAAAAATGCTTATAGTAAAGAATTTATGGAAAAACTTAAAATTAATACATACAACCACTTCAAAGACAAGCCTTCAGAATTTTATAAAATGCTTGAAGGTTCTCCTGATTTTCATAGAAAAATTGATTTGGAGACTGGAAAAAATTATAGTTTTAGGTCATGTAAGCATTCATTTTATTTTTATCCTTGGAATGAAGATCCATTAAATTTATTTGAGACAATTTATGCCAAATGGAGAGTTATAAAAAAATTAATGGGACTTAAAGCTACATCTTATGAAAAGAATACTCCTAAGGATGGCGTTATTGATAGAATACAAGTAGTAAAGTATCCTTCTAAAGAGGGGTTTTTAGAACCTCATATAGATCCTCATAGATACCAAAAACTTATAATTAGTAGTTATATGAGTAAAAAAAATGTTGATTTTGAGGGGGTAGGTTTTTATTTATTAAATAAAAATAATCATGTTATGTCTGTAGAAGATTCTATAGATGTAGGTGATATGGGTATTGGGATGGCAACACTTTACCACGGAGTTGCTCCTGTAAATCTTTCAAAGAAAGCTAATTGGGAAGATATTAATGACGGTAGATGGTTTTTATCACTATATAGCAATGTATCAGATGAGGTTAAAGAAAGACACACTAGTGGCAGCGTAGCTGAAAAAATAAAATTTGACGATAGTATAAAGAAATTAATATTTCCATCAGGCATGTAATTTATAAAGGATAATTGAAATTTGGAAAACATAAAAAATAAACGTTACGAACACAAAAGTCCTATGGCTTCTTTGCTAGTAAGTTCAGATGATAAATTTAAGAGTACAAGAGAATATTTAAATAAAGTCATGAAAGGCAAAAAAGTTAATAAAATCTTATTAATAAATCCTCCTGATGTTGATGAAAAAATATTTGATTATAAAGTAGCTAAAAGAGGAAGAGCTAATAATTATCCTTCTTATGGAATTGGTGTTTTAGCTGCTCAGTTAAGGTTATTAGGTTATGAAATAAATATTTGTAATTTAAACCATGAAGTATTAAGAAGAGTTTATAATTCAGATTCTGAAAAGAGCTTTAATTTTTTAAATACCTGGCATGAAATAATAAGTAAAGAAATTGAATCATTTAAACCAGATTTAATAGGAGTAAGCTGCCTATTTTCTGTAACCCACAATTCTTTTAAAAAAGTCTGTAAATATCTAAGTATTAAATATCCGGATACGCCACTTTTAGTGGGGGGAGTGCATGTATCTCACGATATAGAAGGCGTTATGAATGATCTAGAAGGTGTTGATTTTGCGTTGATATTTGAAAGTGACAGAGCCTTTCCTAATTTTTTAGAAATACTAAATGGTGAAAAGGATATAAGTGAGCTAGCACAATTTGCATATAAAAAAGATAATAAAATAATTACTTTTCAAAATAGATTAATTCCAAACACAGAAGTTATGAATGTAAGACCAGCTTTTGACCTTATGGACATAAAAAACCATTCTAAATTTGGCACTTTAGGATCGTGGCATGGAACACTTGATGCTTCAACAGTAGTATCAACCTGTCAATCAAACCGTGGATGTAGGGCTCAATGTACTTTTTGTAATGTAAGAACATATCATGGTAAGACAGTACGACATAAATCTGTAGATAGTGTGGTAGATGAATTATTATGCCTTCAAAATGATTATGGAGTGGAGCACATAGTCTGGCTTGACGATGATTTACTAAAGGATCAACAAAGAACCGTAGAAATGTTTAATCAAATGGTTAAAAGAAATGTAAAATTAACATGGGATGCAACAAATGGTGTCATAGCTCATTCCTTAAAGAGTTATGAAGTAGTAGATGCTGCTCATTCTAGTGGGTGTATTGGTCTACATGTAGGAATAGAGTCAGGAAACCCAAATATATTAAAACAAATTAGAAAACCTGGTACTGTTGAAACTTTTATAGCAGCATCTGAGGTTTTACAAAAATTTCCAAGAATTAACTTTAGAGCTCTTTTAATGTTAGGTTTTCCTAATGAAACCCTAGGAATGATGTTCGACACAATAGAGTTAGCAGAAAAAATTAATGTAGATTGGGCAAATCTCTCAATACTTCAACCGTGGAAAGGTACTCCAATATACGAAGAGATGGCAAGCGAAGGTTTAGTAGGTATGGAAGAAGGAACACTTAAGGATGATAAAAAAGAAAAAAATGCACCGTATCAGTTGGGAACTTATTCAAGACAAAGACAAATAGAGCAAGGTAAAATTGGACAAAGCCATTTTGGGGAAAAAATTGGTATTGATAATGGATTTCTTAAAAAGATTAGCGCTAAGAGTTTAGATACAATACTTACAAGAAAAGAACTAGATGATATGTGGTTTTACATGAATATAAGAATTAATTTTGCAAGGTTACTTAGAGAAAATAGAAAAGAAAAAATAAAACAACAGTATAATTGGTTGAATTATGTTTGTAATAAGACGGCCCCAGATAACGCCATGATTATATACTTTTTTGCTTTAATGCAAAAAAAGCATTTAGGTTATGTTGCCCAAGATATTATAACTAGATTAGGTGAAAGATTAAAAGTTCCATATTGGAAAGAGAGATTTAATTTTTTTAATCTTACTCTAGAGCAGGTTAAAAATGAAAACTTTCCTTCACATATAGTATCTGGTGGAATACCAAATAATTATGAAGGGGAAATGAAAAAATTTTATTTTCCAGAGAGAAAAATTAATTAAAACTCTATTTAAAATGATAAAAATTAACAGGGAAAATATAATAGATGAGACTAATATTTATTTAACTTAAATGCATCCCATTAGTGAGTTTTTTATTACTATTTTCAAATTTATAGTCACTTACACCTATTCCATAATCAGAACAAATTATCACTAAATTATTATTTTTAACTTTAACAACTCTGCCTGGAGTCCCTTGAAATGTTTTTTTTGATAAATAAGATTTATAAATTCTAATTTTATATTTTTTGTAATAAGTAAATGCCCCTTGATAAGGTTTATTAATTGCACGTATGAAGTTATGTACAGAAGTTGCTTTCATATTATTCCAAAAAATTCTACCATCTTCGTCAGATCTTTGATGCCAATATTTTGCCAATTTTTCTTTTTGTGAAGCAGGTTTAATATTTTTATTTTTAAGCTTTTTAAGCAGCTCTATAATCATTTTTGAAAACAGTATGTTCGCATTTAAATGCACTACTGAAATATCATCATCACTTTTTAATATGAAATACCTAGTTAAAAAAACTTTTCCAGTATCAATATTTTTATCCATTTGAATTATTGAAATACCAATTCTTTTTTCACCATTTATAATTTGCCAATTAAGTGGTGACCCTCCTCTATATTTTGGTAAAGGCCCCGCATGAAGATTAATAGTTCCAAAAATAGGTAAATTTATTAATTCTTCATTAAATAATACAGAAAATCCTGCTACTATTGATATACAAGGTTTAATTTTTTTAATTAAATCAATATGAATTTTATTATTAATATTATCTACTTTATAATATTTAATTTTGTTAATTTTTTTATATTTATTAAAATTTAATAGGTTTTTGCTAAATACGTAAATATTATTATATTTATATTTACTAGCTTTTCTAATACTGATAAACCTCTATCGCCACTAAGGTACAGACATAGTTTTTTCATTTAAGTATTCCATTTTTCTATGTACCAATCACAAAAAGAAGAGTAACCAATATTTATAGGCTTTTTTGGTTCAAATCCAATTAACTTTTTTGCTCTTTCTATCTCAAGAGTTCCTCTTTTTGGTTTAAATTTTGCTGCAGGTGCTTCTTTTAAAATCGTACTAGGTAATTTATTTTTAATAATATTAGCAATTTCAGAAATAGGTCTAGCATTACCGTAAGTTAGATTAAAGGTTTGAGATCTTGCCTCATCATATACAATAGTTCTTGTAATTCCTTCTATTAGGTCATCAATATGTGTAAAATCTAGCATTCCACCACCACCTCCTTCTAAGATAAGAGGCTTTCCATTTAAAGCATTTTCAATAAATTTCTGCGTAACTCTTCCAGAAATACATCTGATCCCATAGAGTGCACTTGGCCTTACTATAGTATAATCTATATCATACAGAGTTTTAAGTTCTCTTACCATTCTTTCACCTATATATTTACCATTTGCATAAACACCTTTAGGTTGAGGTCTAATATTTTCATTAACAGAATTTTCTTTAAAGTCTCCGTATACAGTACTTGAAGATAAAAAAACTATTTGATTTGTAATTCCTTTATTATTTTTACAGAGATCTAAAATATTTCTTAGTGAGTTGATTTGAATATCATAAGCTAGACTAGGATTTTGATTTGCTATTAAAGCGCTCGATATTGCAGCTAAGTGAACTACTTTTGTAGGTTTATTATTTAAATAAACATCATTTAAAAGATTTAAATCTCTAGCATCAATATTTGCAAAACTAATATCAGCTTCTCTCATTAATCTAAATCTTTCAATTATAAAATTGATATATAGTGATCTTTGCTTTTCACTTATTTTTAAATTACTTAATATATTGACAATATTATTTACTTGAAGATTATCTACAATAGTAACTTGAGCATCTTTTTTTCTTAATTCTAGAGCGAGGTGATGTCCTATAAAACCAGCCCCACCTATTAGCAATATTTTTTCATTTTTAAGGCTAGCGTTATTATATTTATTTTTCAAATTTAACATTATAATTCTTTATAACTTTTAATAAATTTTTCAGCAACTAATTTTGCAGTTGCCTTACTAAGATGGGGCCCGCAAGGCAAGGAAATAATACTATTAGCAAAGTAGCTCGCAATAGGAAATTGAGTAAGTATATTTACATTATTCTTAAAAAATTTTTTGTAGTATTTTGAATTTGGAAGACTGACTGGATAGTGAACACTAGTTCCTAAGTTATTAGATTTCAATTTTAAAATTAATTGATTTCTTTTAGCTGCTGAATTTTTTTTAAGTACAATGTTAACGCAAAAATTTGAGCTTTCAGATTTTTTTTGTTTATCTGGTAAAATATAAATATCTTTTAAATTTAATAATATATTTCTGATTATATCAGAGTTATTTTTTCTTTTAATAATAAAGTTTGGTAATTTTTTAACTTGCTCAATACCAATAGAGGCTGCTACTTCAGACATTCTCATATTAAATCCCAGCAGGTCAACATCATATATACCAGGGATAGATCTTTCTTGCATTGATTTATTATATCCAAAAGAGCTTAGTTTTCTAATATTGTTTGCAAAACTTTTAGATCTAGTTATAAGCATTCCTCCTTCCATAGTAGTTATATGTTTTGTAGGATAAAAAGAAAAACAACCAGCCTTAGATAATGTACCTACTAATTTTCCATTATATTTTGCACCTAATGCTGCCGCACAATCCTCAATAATATTTAGAGAATATTTTTTTGCTATTTTTTCAATATTTTCCATATCTGCTGGAAGACCAACAAAATGAACAACTATTATTGCTTTAGTTTTGGAGCTAATTTTTTTAGTTATTAACTTTGTATCTATATTGCCTGTACTTTTTTCTATATCACAAAATACAACTTTAGCTCCAGTATGTAGTACACAATGAGCTGTAGCTATGTGTGTCATAGCAGGAACTATAACTTCATCTCCTATACCAATATTAAGTGATTTAAGTGCTAAGAACATTGCTGAAGTACAATTTGATAAAGTAACACTATTATATTTTTGATGATAATCTCCAAATATTTTTTCGAATTTTCTACATTCTGGTCCATGAGTAAGGGTTGTACCATTGAGAACTCTAGCTGCAGATTCTTTCTCTTCTTTTCCTAATAAAGGTTTAGCAAAAGGTATAAATTTTTCTTTCATATAAGACCTTATCAAACTTTATTTTATATTAAATATGATACTTTAATTGTTTTTCTTTTTTTGTAAGCTTCCCAAATAGCAAAACATATATCCATTACTCTAAATATATCTGTACCAGATACTTCATGATTAACATTTTTAATTATACTAGAAATAAATTCTGGAAGCAAATCACCTTTTTCAAATCCAGGATAGGCAGTATTATCAAAAAATAAATCTTTTTTAGTATCTCCAGAATAAATTTCTGCTTTGGAGGTATTGTTTACAAATGTTTTTTTAGTCCCATAAACATTTAAAGAGTGGAGTTTAGTTCTTTTAGGTCCATAAGTGCTAAGGGTTTTACCAGTTGTACCATTTGAATACTTAATTAAGGAGCAAATGGTTTCAGGATATTTATAGTTTGTATTTTTTGTTAATATATTATTTCCTACGCTACATACTTCCAAAGCTTCTTTATTTAATAACCAACGCATTAAGTCTATTAAATGAATACCTCCACCATATACTGTTGAATAAAATGGCATTTTTCCTCGCCATCCAGATACTATTTTATGTAAAATATTATGTAAGTAATCTCCTTCTATATGATAAATGTCACCGTATTTTCCATTACTAATATCTTTTTTCAATTTTTTAAATCTCGGAGATTGTCTTAGAATAAGATTAGATGTTATTTTACATTTACTATCTTTCCAAGCTTTAATAACTTTTTCTGCTTGTTTTTTATATAATACTACTGGTTTTTCAACCATAACATGCTTTCCATTGTTAAATGAAGAAATTAGATGTTTATAATGAAAGTTATCGAAAGAGCAAATAGAGACTAAATCTATATCATTATTTTCGGTAATCTTTTTACTATCAGTGTAAGCATAAGGTATATTATATTTTTTTTGTATTTCACTTAATCTTTTTAAGTTTATATCACATATTGATGTTACTATAGCATTTTCAATTTTCTTATATGATTTAATATGAGCTTCTCCAACCCCCAAACCAATTACTCCAATTTTAACAGGTTTTTTTTTCATATTTTCAAACTATATGTAAATATTTTTAAACAAATCACTAAACAGTCTTATAGGACATAAGATTGAATTTATAAATTGTTTAAAGGTTTTATGGAATTTCTCATAAGCTATGAAAAAATATTTATCATATCTATTTTCTATTTTAAAAGTAACTGAAATTTTATTTTTAAATTGCATACATATACAAATATAAACTATACCTATGTATAACTTCAATAAAAAATTGATATCTTAAAGTAAATTATATTATAAAACATTTTTTAATTTAAATAAGTAAATTCGATATTTTCAATTTTTTTTACCTTAGGTTTTTTATCTATATAAACATTAAAAAAACTTTCAACATTAAGCCATTGCCAAATATGAAAAGTATTATTTGATCCAAATTTTAAAAAATTATGATAAGACTTTATAATCTTTTTATAATTAAATATATTTCTACTCTTAAAGCTTTTTGATTCTAGTAAATCTAATATAAGTTCTACTATTTTTGGGTTTGCTAACCATTGACTCTGAGGAGCTTGAATACTCCTTTTTTGATCTAACCTAACTTTTTTTGGCAATCTATCCTTCATAATATTTCGTATGGCACTTTTTGTTAAGCCACCCTTAAAGTAGTTTTCTTCCTCTAATGACAATCCTAATTCAATAATTCTTTGATCTAAAAAAGGCATCCTTAATTCAATCGAATGGCTCATGCTTTGTCTATCTTTAATTCTAGTATTTTTTGGTATTTTAGAACATGTTATATAATTTAATAAGTGTTTTTGTATGTTATCGTTATATGAATATTCCTTATGGATATGATCTTTAGCTAAAGAATGAATATATTCTGTTGTGAATTCATTTTGGTTAAATGTCGAACCATCCTGAACATAGTTTGAGTTTTTTGAAAGATGATTTAGCTCTCTATTGACATCTTCCTCTTTTATTTTCCATTTATTTGCATAATCTTTTAAATAGGTTTTAAAATTTTTATTTTTTTTCATCCTACATAGAAAAATTAAATGATGTACTCTATATCCCCCAAAGGCCTCGTCTAAGCCTGTTCCATCTAAAAGAACTCTAATGTTATTATTATTAGCATCAAGGTAAACTTTTTCAAAGGCACAATTCATTAGGCCCCCTAAAGGACCTTCATGTGTATAAATCATTTTTTCATAATCATTTACAAAATCATTAACTTCATATTGTAATAAACTCACTTTCTTATTAAAAAAATTAGCAGTCTCTATTATCCATTCTTTTTCAGAGAAACTTGATCCAAAATCAACAGAAAAACATTTATTTGTTAAATTAGGACTATTTTTTTCCGAGTAAGCCAGCATAGTCGAAGAATCTAGGCCACCTGATAATTTTACTCCTATTTTTGCATCAGAGTTTAAGTGTTCATTGCAAACTTTTGTGAAAGTAGTATTAATTATTTCATTTTTTTCCTTTAAATTTTTAGGCAGGTGTAATTTTTTTAGATTCTCTAAATCATACCATTTCGTATTTCTAATTATATTTGCACCTTTTATTTTTATAAATGTGCCTGCTTCAACTTGCTTTATATTTTTAAACCAGGTATTTTGATAACAATCTACTTTTCCATTATGTAAATATTCACTAATACTCATATAGTCAGGTAAGTTTTCTACACCTGCTGCTAATATACTTTTTATCTCACTAGCAAAATAAAAAGAATTTTTATCTTTAAAATAATATAATGGTTTCTGTCCAAATCTATCTCTAGCGAGAGTATAAGTATTATCTTGTAAATTAATATAGCAGATAGCAAACATTCCATTAATATCTTTTAAACAGGATGTACCATATAGTTTTAGCATTGCTAATAGAACCTCTGTATCGGACTCTGTGACAAAATTATATTTATTTAAAATTTTTCTCTTAAGTTCTTTATAATTATATATTTCGCCATTAAATAATAGTATGTGTTTTTTATCACTGCTTATCATAGGTTGCATTGATCTATTATCAAAATCTATAATTTTTAGTCTAGAGAATGCTAATAATGAATTATTAGTTTTAAGAATTTTTTGCTTGTCGGGACCACGATGATATAAACTAGAAATCATATTTCTAATTAATAAGTGCTTATCTTCACTTATGTTTCCTATTATCCCAGCGATGCCACACATTAATCAAAAAAAATTAGAAATTTTTATTTCTAAAAATTGCTTTTCCCCCTAATAATAATATATCAATATCACTTTTATTAAAGGTATCAATTGCTTGCTCGGGAGTTTCTACTATTGCATCACCGTGAAGGTTATAGGATGTATTAAGTAGAACGGGATGACCTGATATTTTCTCAAATTCTTCTATAATATTATAATATTCCTTATTATCTTCTTTTTTTAACATTTGTGGTCTACATGTTTTATCTGCTGGATGAACTACAGCTGGCAGTTTTTCTGCTAGACCTTTACGTAAGTCAAACGCCATCGTCATAAAAGGTGAATAGACATTGCTTTTATTATCTAAATAATTTTTACAACTATCGTAGTTAATTGTAGGAGTAAAAGGCATCCAAAAGTCTCTGTATTTTATTTTTTTATTTATTCTCTCTACAGTTTCTATTTTTCTTGGATCTGCTAATATAGACCTATTACCCAAGGCACGTTGACCAAATTCCATTTTGCCTTCGCATCTTGCTATAATTTTTCCTTGGTCAATCCATTTGGCCACATCTTCAGAACTATAATTTTCTAAGATACTATATTTGTTTCTGTTTTTATTTAATTCTGTATCAACTGAACTTTTTATCATTTCAGAGCCTAAATATATGCTTTCCAATCCTTGTATTTTATCATTAGAAAATTTTTTACATGCCGCCCAAACTGCTCCAATAGCTAAAGACCCATCTCCAGAAATAGGCCCTGCCCAAACTGAATTTATATTATCAATTTTTGTAATTGCCTGCATTGCTTTTATATTTTGTGCTACGCCTCCAGATAGAACTATGTCATTTATTTCATATTTCTCACTACTGTTTCTTATCCATTTTATCAATATTTCTTCTAAGTAACTTTGTAGGCCCCAAGCTATTCCATCAAACCTTTGGCCTTCTAATGCAGATTTAGAAGAGTAGTAGACATCATTAAATATCTTCTGATTAATTAATTGATCATCTACTACTTTGTCATATTTTCTAAAATGCTCTAAACTTTTTTTCCCATGATATTCTGTTCCATAGGGAGCAAGACCCATTACTTTATATTCATGTTGAGTTGGTTTCATTCCTAGTAACAAAGTGATATACCTGTAGAGTCTTCCTAAAGATGCTGAGTTAGTTTTATATTTCTCTTCTATTTCTCCATCATTAGCAACTGAAATGGTTGCTGAACTATCATCTCCACCACCTTCTATAGTAAATAGTAATATATTATTTTTAAAATTTACTTGTGAGTAATAACCATAAAACTGATGACACTCTTCATGACGAATAAAAATAATTTTATCGGAACTTATTCCTATTTGTTCTATTACTGTTTTTTTTCTGATATTTTGAAGTATGTCATAAGGATTACTTTCAGGGTTATTTTCTACTTTTTCAATCAGATCAAAGTAAGGGTTTTTTTCAAGGTTTTTAATCTTATTTCTAAATAAATTAAAGTCATCTAAATGAGTTAAAGGTTTTTTTTCTATTAATTTTGGTTTCCAAAACATTTCATTTTGTAAAAGCCAATCATCTACACTAAATAAAGCTGAAGGTTTTGTTAAGGTATAAAATAAACCCGCTTTTTTTCCTGCAAAGACAACTAAATCAATTTCTTCTTTTTTAATACCTGCTTCTTTAATTACTTTTTCTACTGATAGATAAGGATAACCACTATCTGTTTTAATTCTACTTAACCTCTCCTCTGCAATTGCTGTAACTAATTTACCATCAATTAAAATACATGCATGAGATTCATGGCTATCTGATATTCCTAAAATTATCATTTTAAAAAACTTTTTTTAGATTTCATAATTTAAATTTTGAATTTATAATACTATATAAAAATTTAATACTGCAAATAATAGTATCTGTTTTAATTTAAGTCTACTAAAATAAATATTCAAAAGAGTGCTTTGTAGAATTTTCTTATTTAAATTTCTATAGAGACTAAGTAAAAAAAATTATTTTATTTTAAAAGACATTTTGTGAAATATTAAGTAAAATTAAGTATGAGTATAATTTTTATAGCAGAAATAGGTATGAATCATAACGGTAACTTTGGTTTGCTTCATGAGCTCATTAAACAAGCTTCATTGAGTGGAGCTAATATAGCTAAGTTTCAGTTAGGTTGGAGAGATAAACCAAATGAAATTAATAAAATAGATGATGAAACTATAGAATTAATAATAAAAATTTGTAATTACTATGAAATTGAACCGATGTTTTCTATTATCAAAGAATATGCTTACGAAAAAATTAAAAAATATAATTTTAAAAAATATAAAATAGCATCCAGAACAGTTATAGAAAACCCAGAACTAGTAAAAAAAATATTAGCAGAGGGAAAAGAGACTTTTGTTTCATTAGGGATGTGGGAAAGCAAAAAGAAACCATTTCTAGAGTTTTCAAATATAAAATATTTATGGTGTAAGTCATTATACCCAACAGCTATATGGGACTTAAAAGGCTTTCCAGCATATTTTAATTTAAATACATACCAGGGTATAAGTGATCATACAGTTGGTTATGAAATACCATTACTAGCTATTTCTAGAGGAGCACAAATAGTAGAAAAACATTTTACTCTAGATAAGTCTGATACAACCATAAGAGATCATGCTTTAAGTCTTCTTCCTAACGAATTCAAAAATATGGTAGAAATTGGAAAAGGTATTAAAAAAGCTAAAGATGTAATAGATAATTTATAATTTATTTTTTTTATAATTACCTTCACAAAACTTAATTAGCTTGTTTCTATCAAGCTTTCCGTTTTTATTTACTGGAAATTTTTCATGAAAGGTAATCACGCCTGGTATCATATAATTAGGCAATAATTCTTTAAGATGTTCTCTAATATCTTTTTCTTGTAAATTAGATTTGGTTTCAATAGCTGAGAATATAATTTTTTTATAATTAGTAATCGATATAGTAAATACTAAACAATTTGTTATAGCACTTAATAGTCTTATTTTTGTGTCTATGTCTAAAAGTTCTACTCTATATCCTTTTATTTTAACTAACGTATCTTTTCTTCCATATATTAAATATTTTTTTCTTTTTATTTTTACAAGATCACCAGTCAAATACCATTTTTTTCCATCTATAGATAAAAATTTACCTTTATTTATTGTTTTATTAAGATATCCATCTACAACACTTTTTCCGCTAATTAGTAATTGATTATTTTTTATTTTTAATTCTGAAAATGCAAACTTATTTCCTATTGGAACCAAACCTTCTTTTTTAAAGTTTATTAAATCACTTTTCTTACATGTATGTAAAAAAACCCATGGAGAAAGTTCAGTACTCCCGTAACAATTGTAAGTATCTATAGACTTTATATATGAAAAAATATATTTCAATGTTTGCAAGTAAAATGTTTCTCCACATAAAATTAATATACTTAGATTTATTTTTTTTACGTTATCAAGGGTAAAGTTTTTAATTTGATTTATAAAAGAAGGTACTGTAATTAGAACATTTATTTTATTTTCTTTAATATGAGAAAGAGGTTTTAAGTAATCATAAGTTTTAATTGCAGGACATATTATTGATTGTGTATACACACATGGCAATAATATATTAAGTGAAATTACGAATGAGCAGTCGTGAAAATCTGCAAAAACTAAGTTATCTTTTGATTTATAAATCTTGTTATATTGCGCATAAAAGCTGGGTAAAAAATTTTTTTGTTTTATTGGAACTCCTTTAGGATCCCCTGTTGATCCAGATGTAAAAAATATCATTGCCAGATCATCATCCTGATGAGTAAAATCGTTTTTGTTTATATCACTAGTACTATAGCTTTTTTTAATTTTTATATTATCTAAGATAAAAATTTTATCTTTTAAAGAAAGATTTTTAATTTTACTAATTTTTGATAAATTCTCTTTATCACAAAAAATGACATCTGGGTTTATTAAAGAAAAAATTTTTTTTAATCTATCAGTAGGTAGGCTAGCACTGATTGGAATCCAAATATTATTTGATAATAATACACTTACTATACATGAGTAAAGGTTAAATGACTTTTCACTAAGTATACATATTTTATTTTGTTTTTTTTTTTTTAACTTTGATACAATTTTTAAAAACTTGTAATAAAAAAATTCAATATCTTTATATTTAAAATTCTTTTTGTTATATCTATAGAATGTTTTATAACTGCTAAGATTATTAAAAATAGCGTTATAAAATTTTTTTTGCATTCTATATAAAAAAATTATTATGCATAGGCTTTATTGCCAAATGCGCCTGCAGATTTCATTGCTTTGTTATATTCTTCTATAGCAGCGTTACTAAAAGCAACTAATGGTTTTTTTTCATGATAATAATAGTCGCTAGTTTTTCCATTAACATGTATTGCAGAGTCTTTTTTCATTTTTAAATGTTTAGTATCTGTTGATATGTATCTTATTACATATCCTATTCTATGCTTTTTTGTTTTATTAATAGCACTTCCATGCACTGTGTTTACATGATGAATAGAAAACTGACCAGCTTCTAAATTAACCACCATTGGAGGGTTTTTCTTAATAAATTTATCCAAATTTTGATTATATGATAAAAGATCATTTTCATTAGTAGTTTTTTCTCCTTTCAGGTATGCGTTCCTTGCATCTTTTACATCCAACTTATTTATCAGCCCTAAATGAGAGGACTTAGGTACTACTTGAAGTGCTCCAGATTCTTCTTTACTTTCTGTTAAGGCTATCCAAACAGATATTACATTTTTTGAAGAAAGTTGCCAATACGGGTTATCCTGATGAAAACTAACCATTTTTCCTTCATTCGGAGCTTTTGGAAAAAAAGCTGATGACCATATATATATATCATCCCCTATTATACTCTTTACCTTGTTAACTATAGAAGGGTGTACAGAGAGATTATAAAAAAAGGGACACAGTAAGTTAGGTTTGAGTGTAACTTTACTGCCAATAAACTTTATAGCTTTTTCTTGAAATTTAAAATATTCTTCCTCTAATTGTTTTGAATATAAAAGCGTATCTAGGTTAAAGGGCCAACTTACTCCATTATCAGAAAAGTCTTTTAAATTGAATTTTTGCATATCTAATTATATGCAAATAATTTAATAAGTTAATATATATTTTTTATTAGTGTAATATTGCAATTAAAAAATACTTTTGTTATTAATATCTTAATATAGACTTTCAAAAGTTTAGATAGATTTAAAAACTATATGCATAATAGAATAATTAACTTTAATAAAAAAATATCTCAAGCACTTTTAAACGATATAATTTGTAATAAAGATATAGACTACAATAAATATAGGCTTAGTGATTTTAAAAATAAAATATTAAATATTAAAAAAGAATATGAATGTTTATCTAAATTAAAAATAGAAGATACTCCGAGATATTGGTACTTTTGGGAAATTATAGAGAAAAAGTATAAAAATTTTAATAAAAAATTAACTAAAAAAAGAAAAAGTAATATATCTCTTAGTTCTAAATGTAAACAGAATATAATAAGAACTATGTATACTAAAGATTTAGGGTTTAATCCTACTATATTAACACTATTAATATACTCAGTAGAAATTGAAGATATAGTTAAAATAAATAATCATAATTTATATTATAAGCTCTTTGAAAAGGCCAACTTTTGGCCTTCTACAATAAAAGAAAAAAAGTTAATTAATAAATGTTTGAAAAAAGAAAGAATTAGTATCATATCTAATTTATGCCCAGACTATGATAATATAAAAATAGGAAAAGACTTGTACTCCTACACGTTTAATCAGCTGAATGATCAGGAAGGATTAGGAGCAATACGATTATTAGAAAACATTAAAAATATTAAAGAATTCTTTAATTTAAACAATAAAAGTTTTAGTTACGATGTTTATTATGGAGACTTTGAAAGTTATTCGGATGAAAATTGTTCTAGATTGGAAATTAATAAAAACTTATTTCTAACAAAACTAAAAAAAAGCGTTCAGAAGATGAAGGAGCATAATCAATTCAATAATGTCAATCTTTTTGTAGATAAATTATCAAACGAAACTGAATGGAATGAACAAAAAAAAATTAATAAAAATAAAATTATTTATAGGTACAACAATGATAGTAATTTCAAGAAAGAATTAAATGAAATTGCTAGGTCAAGAAAAATGCTATATTTGAATTGGTTTCCTAATCTAATTTTAGAAGAATATTATAAACTAGTAATTGACCAGGGAGCAGAATATGCAACAATGGGAGATATAATATTGAAAAATTATATAAATCCATTAATAATTGGTGCAGATCATCCAAGAATGAAAATATTTTACTATTTTAATAATGAGATACCAGTAATATATTTAAATAAAGGGTACTAAAGTGATTAAAGAGCAAAAAAGATACCTAAATAAAGGTACAGTATATCTTAAAAGACCTGATACACCATTTTTAATTAAAGACCTAAAAATTTTAGAGCATTGTTGTGAGGAGGTAAAAAAAGAATTTATAAAAATAGGAGATGCGGGTGAGCCCAATCACCTATGGGTAGGTAGATTTATGAGTGATAAAGATAGGCCTAGGCTTCTAAATAAAAAATTAGCTAATAAAGTTATAGAAATTCTTAATTCACAAAAAGTTAAAGATTTTGTAAAGAAAGTGATTAATTACAGTGATAATATTTATGTTAGAAGAATTCAGTATAATAAAATTGAGGAAAATTGTTTTATAGGGCATCATTTAGATACTGACAGCAATCCAGATTATTTGTGTGCGTGTGTTATACAATTAGGCAAAAAATATTCAGGCGGATATTACAGAGTTTATCAGAAAAACAAATCATTTATAGACTATAAATCAGATTATCAAAGTCTCATAATAAGTGATTGTAATTTTCCCCACGAAGTTACTAAAGTGCTAAAAGGATCAAGGCAATCACTGGTATTCTTTTTCTCAAATCATAGCAAGAAAAATAGAAGAAGAGAAAATGAACTTTGATAATTTACCAGGCCAAATTTTTTTTAAAAATAAATTTATGGAATCCAATTTAGCTCGTACTCATATTTTAAGTCATTCTCTTCATTTTGCCTCTTCTGTATTTGAAGGTATTCGCGTATATAATTATATCCCTTTTTATTTAAAAAGCCATTTATTGCGGCTTGAGGCTTCTTGTGACTTAATGATGATAGAATCTCCTTTTAATATTGAAGAAATTTATGAATTATGTATTGAGTTGATTAAAAAAAATAATTTAAAAAATGGTTATTTAAGACCAATAATTTTTAAGGGTACAGGATCTATGGCTCCTGAGTCATTGAACTGCAGTACTAATCTGGCAATAGCAGGATGGGAGTGGCAGAGCTTATTTGATGAAAAAAAATCAATAAAACTTTTATTATCTAAATGGAAGAAACCACATGAAAGTGTATTTCCAGTTAAAGCTAAATCTTCTGGATCATATCAGATTGCTACACTTGCAAAAAATGAAGCTTTACTTAAAGGTTATGATGATGCGTTATTACTTGATACAAATAATTTTATAGCTGAAGGAACAGCATGTAATATATTTTGGAGAAAGAAAAATACTATTTTTACTCCAAAAACGCATAGTATATTAAATGGTATTACTAGAAAAATAGTAATAAGTATTTTAGAAAAAAAAAATATTTCTCTTCAAGTAGGAGATTTTAAAATAGGAGAACTCTATGATGCAGATGAAGTTTTTTTTACTGGCACAGCAGCAGAAATAATGAACATTTCATCAATTGAAAGTTGTAATTATGCTTCTACAGACATTGCAAAGTTTATTAAGAAAGAATTTGATAATTTAAAGAAAATAGGCGGAATAGAGCTCTGATTTTTTTTAATGCAAATACTATTTTGTTGAGTTTATTATAAAATTGCATTATAGAATTATAGTTAATTATAAATAATAAGATGAGAAAATTAAGTAAAGAAGAAATAAACAGCCATATTAAGAATATTTCTAAATTAGGATATTCTGTGATAGAGAAATATTTATCAGATGAAGAAGTTGATAATGCATTGAAGGTCTCAAAGGTTTATTGGGAAAAATCTTGTAATTTAGAAAAGGATCATTGTAAAACAGCTAAAATTGTATATGGACTTGAAACTAAAGATAAATTTTTTCTTAATTTAATTACTAATATAGCAGTAAAAAGTATTTTAAAACAGTTTATTAACGATCCTTATTTTGGAGTTTTACCAGAAGAGATCCCAAATTATCACATAGGATATTATGTAGCAAGATCAACGGATGATGCTTTGCTTACTCATATTGATTCATATATACCTCATACAGGTAATTTTCCAACAATTATGCAGTGCCTTTTTGCATTAGAAAAACAAACTCTAAAAAATGGATGTACTTACGTTGTTCCTGAGTCTCATTTATATGGGAAATACCCAGATCAGAAAATTGAATATGAAAGCTCCAACAATATACTATCTAACCCTGGAGATTTAATTATATGGGATGCCAGAATATGGCATGGTACAAGAAAAAACAATACTAATGATACAAGATGGGCTTTAGTTGTTACTTTTATGAGATTTTGGATCAAGGCAAGACTGGATGCAACCAGAAATATTACTAAAGAATATTATTCAAGTTTAAATGATGAACAAAAGGCTTTATTAGGTTTTTGTTCCATTCCGCCTCATGATCTAAAAAAAAGAGTTATTCCAAGAATGTCGATTGACCAGCTCTATAAAGATCCAAGAAATTTTTATTATCATATAGAAAAAAAGAAGTAAAAAAGATGATAAGATGAACGACTTATTATCAAAAGAAAAATTAATACAAAAATTTTCACATTTAGGATTAATAAAAGGAGACACAGTTTTTATAAGTTCTAATATAGTTGCATTAGGAAAAATAGCTAAAGCTCATCACAAATATGATTATTGTGAGATATATTTTAAGGCTTTAATGAAAGTTTTGGGTAAAGCAGGCACAATAGTAGTGCCTACTTATACAAGTCAAGTAGCTAGAAATGGAGAGAAATTTATTTTAGAGAAAACTAAAAGTCATATGGGTATTTTTGCTGAGCACATTAGAACTAAAGAAAAAAGTATAAGAAGCGTTCATCCAGTTAATTCTGTAGCTGCCTATGGGAAGAATAGTAGTTTTATTTGTAAAAATAATTCTACTTCTGATTTTGGTTCAGACTCTCCTTTTGATAGGCTTAGTAAATTAAATTGTAAGCTGCTTTCTATAGGTCTTACATCTAGGTATTCTGTAAATATTTTACATTATTTAGAAGCAATGTTCTGTGTCCCATACAGATATAATAAATTATTAGATATAAAGACTTTTGTTCAAGGCAAACAAGATAAAAGAAGTTTTTTGATTAATGCCAGATACTTAGATTTAAAAATTAAATATGATTATTCTAAGTGGCTATTAATTCTTTATAAAAATAAAAAAATTAGTGGTACTTCGGCAGGAAAAGGATTATTGTTTATGACTAAATTTAATGATGCACTAGAAATTGCAAAAATAAATATGATTAATGATCCATATTTTTTTTTAAAGAAAAAGCCTAATTTTATAAAAGGTAAAATTCCATATGATGGAACAACCTTAAAAAGAGAAAATGTAATTAAAAAAATTGCTGTAAAGCGTATAGCGAAAGAAAATAATAAATTTTTATCACTTTATATGGGACATAATATCAATGAAATTACTGAAGAAGACTTAATATTAGATCAAAAAATTATTAAAAAACATAACTAATATTTATTGAATATACTATTCTAAAATATTTTTAAGTTAAGATAAGCTTCTAAATCATTGATTTTAAAATTATTATGTTTCTTTACGTATTTTTCATAATTAAAATTGTATTTTTTTTCTAATAATAGAATAAATTCTAACATTTCAAATGAGTCTAATATGCCATTTTCAATAAGATCAGTATTATTTTCAAGCCAATCTTTTTTGATTGAAGGCTTAACTTTTTTTAAGGTTTGGTAAATGGTCATATTCTTTTTAAATAATTAAGATTTTATCTTGATTACTCCAGCTTTTTTATACTTTTCTAGTATTTCATATAGTTCCCAAAAGTCTATATTTAATTCTTTTGAAATCTCTAATATAGTTTTATTTTGTCCTAATAAATTCATTAAGTTCCAATTAGTCCAATATTGGTCCCTTGATGCAGCAATTTCGTGATATAAACCGTGTTTTGAAAGATAAATTGGACCTTTCTGCACCCTAACAGGAGTGTAGTTAGCTTCAATACTTTTTATTAATTTCAGTACTTTATCATATGTCTCATCTAAACTTTTATTGGATATACATTTTAGATTATCATCTGAGGTATGATATTCTGGATAAGGAAATCTCTGAAATGATACCATGGGAATATCAAAGTCTGTGTCTGCAAATATAAGCTCATCATTCATAACGCCCTCTTTAAAGTCATATATTTTTTTTTTATCATTAAATATATATTTAACTAATTCATCTATTTCATGGTTTTTTTTATGACTTAATTTACAAAATAAAGGTTTTTTATTACCAATAGATTCAAGAAATATCCCTGCTTTAATATTTTTTATTATACTTTTTCTTTTCCATAGCCAGGCAATAGAACCAATAGTTTCAGTAGGAGTAAAAAACTTGTAAGTATATCTTAACTTTTTTTCTTCTTTTAATTTTTTTAAAATTTTTATCCACATAGCTATTCCTACAATTCCATCATCAGCTTGACCTGGGTGACATAAGTCAGAAAGTAATATAATTGTATTTTTAGTTTCTCCCTTAATAGTGTATTCTGCTATTTTCATAGTCCCTTCATTAAAGCTAGTTTCTATTTTTACATCATAAGTTCCCTCTTGTAATTTTTTTACTTTTTTATAAGGCATAGATAGTAACCAATCTTTTTCAAAGGGATATCTATATGCTAATTTACAATTGTATGCATATGCATGAGGTTTTTTTTTATTAAATATTATATGCTTTAGTAGCTCATTAAGATCAACTTTCCCCTTAAAGGGCATACAGTAGGGTTGTATTGCCATAATATGTTCAGAATCTGAGAATATTTTTTTTCCTTTATATAAAATTTTTGCTTTTTTTACACTCCATTTAGGTGGTATTTCCCAATCCCAGCATTTTGAACCTGATTTAATTTCAATTGTTTTTATGTTAATATATTCTTTAATAATTTTTAGTGCTTCGTGACTATCGTCTGTAACGGCATGTCTTCTTAAATTAATTAATCTTGAAACAAGTTGTCGTAGCGTAGCATTAGAAAATATTTTTTTTTTAGTTACCAATATTTTTCCTTTTTATTTTATTTATTTATAATTTATAACAGTACAAAAATAAGTAAAACTAATTCTATATAAGTTTTAGCCAAATTAATCAGTAACAACACAAAAAATTATAAAAATTCAACAATCTATCAAATTATTAATTTTTTATAAAACTCACAAAATCAGAAATAAGTTTAACTTCATCAGGTATTATACTCTTATTTTTTTTTATAGTTATTCGATTATTAAAAACATTCAATAAAATTTTTTTAAATTCTTTTTTATTAGTTACATCTATAATATTCTGCGAAGGATTATTTTTTGAATTAACTAACTCTGGTCCAAGAGCTTTTACTAATGACTTATCATGAAACCTTAAACATATTTTATTAAATAAATTAGCTTTTGAGTCCATCATGCTAACTCCATGATGAACCATGAATTTTGAATGTTTAATTAAAAATAATGAATTAATATTGCTAATTTTTACATTTTTATGTTTAGAGGATTTTATTATTTTTTTAAGTTCTTCAGGGTCAGTAGTAGGATGAGGCCTTAATACGACTAAAATATTTTTGTCTATATTGTGTATTTGATCTAGTAAAAAAAGTAATATATTAGTAAAATCCAGATTTATTTTACCCCCTTTAGTATATTGCTGTCGCTTTAGAACTGATAAAGGGTAAAAAATATAACTAATCTTTTTAAATACTTTTAGTTCCAGATCAACATTTTTTTCTAGTATCTTCATCCAAGTAGGCCATCCGTATAGATTATACCCTATTGAAAAAATATTATATTTGTTTACTAAAGAAGTACTAATTTTTTTTAAATCTTCAGAAGTAAAGCTAGTAACTAATACATCACTATCTAATTCTAATAGTTTTTTAAAAGGTGTAAAATTTGGTATGCTAATTTTTTCTCTATCATTATATCTTTTAAAAGTATTAAAGTCATAAGGATAAATAAGTAAGCTTAAAAATTTACCTTTTAAAAAATATTTATTATATTTTAGTAACCAATTAATAAAAGGTATTTTTTCTGTGGAAAATAATGAAATAGATTTATACAGAAAAAAAATTAATACAAGATTTCTATGTAAAACTGAAATTAAACCACAGAAAAACATTAATAAACTATTTTTATTAGAAAATTTTAATTTTTCATAAATATCTTTCGTGGAATAAAAGTATTTAATTTTAGCTATATGCAATAAGGAATTATAAACATCTTTATTTTGTAAAATATAATAAAAATCTTTTTTTGAAGGATATATAATCAATAGTTTCTTATTAATTTGTTTTCTTAGAACAGCAAAGAAAGGTATAAAATTTTCTGTCTGAAACATTTTACCCTTAATTAGAACAACAATCATATTTTTACATATCCTATAAATATTAAATTAAATAGTATAATTATTTTTAAGTGTATTTACTAAAACCATAAATATAAATAAATTTTAAATATTTTTTATACAATAACTATTTTAATCAACTTATAAATATGTAAATTACAAATTGATAATATTAAAAATATTTTTATTATATTTAGAATTATTATATTATATTTATAACTTGTATTTTTTAAAATTAAAGGGTTATATTAATAGATATTATGATAATTGCAGTAATCCCAGCTAAAGGTGGTTCTAAAAGGCTTCCTAATAAAAACATACAGAAAGTAAATGGTAAAAGTTTATTAGATTATACATTTGAATATGTTAAAACAAGCAAGAAATTAGATAATTATTATGTAACTACTGATGATGATTTAATAGAAGAAATTTGTCTGGAGAATAAAATTAATGTAGTAAGAAGACCAGTTTCACTTGGAGGAGAAACACCTTTAATTGAAGTATACAGACATTTTATGACTAAAATTTCATTTTCCAATAAAATTCAAACGTTGTTGGGTATTCAAGTAGACCACCCTGATAGAAGAGTTTCATTAGATGAGGCTTTAAATTTTTTTTATAAAGAAAAAGCAGATAGGTTATTTAGCAATCAAAAAGATGGTACTAAGAATGGGGCGCACTATATTTTATCTAAATACTTTTTAGATAGCAAAAAAAGCAGAAAAGATAGCTATATATTAGATGATTGTACTAATGTTCACTATAAGGAAGATTTGTTAAAAGCTGAAATTTTTTTAAAAAAAAAATGAAAACTATAGTTAATACATTAGATGTATCTGATATAAAAAACTTTAATAAAATATTTTCTGATAACTTTATATTAAAAAATATTAAACCTAAAAGAAAATTAGTTTTAAAAGAAATTAAAAATGCAGATGCTTATCTTGCGTCAGCAGCAATTAGAATAGATAAGGAGTTTTTAGATTGTGCTCCTAATTTAAAAGTAGTAGGAAGTCCATCTACGGGAGTTGATCATATGGATTTAAATTTAATAAAAAAGAAAAATATAGTTTGTTACGATATATCAAAGGAATATAATCTAATAAATTCCTTTACTGCAACTTCTGAGCTGGCTTTTGGTTTGATATTGAACCTTAATAGAAAAATTAATCCTGCAATAATTGAAACAAAAAAAGGTATATGGGGCAGAGAAAACTATCAAGGATTCCAATTATTTGGTAAAACATTTGGGATATTAGGGTTAGGAAGATTAGGTTTGATTTCCGCTAATATAGCGAAAGGTTTTGGTATGAAAGTCATTGCAAATGATATAAAAAAAATAAATAAAAAAAATATAAAAATGGTTGAATTAAATGAATTAGCTAAGTTATCTGATATAGTCAGTATTCATGTTCATTTAAATAATAGTACTAAAAATATTATAAATGATAATTTTTTTAGTTTAATGAAATCCTCGGCTATTTTAATTAATACAGCTAGAGGAAAGATTATTAATGAAAAGGCATTATTAAATGCATTAAAAAATAAGAAAATAGCTGGAGCAGGGTTAGATGTTATAGACGGTGAATGGTTAGACAGGGAAAATAAAAAAAAACATGCTCTTATTAGGTATGCAAATGAACATAATAATTTACTAATAACTCCTCACATTGGAGGGGCTACAAAAGAGTCAATTGAAGGAGCAAGAATATTTATGGCAAAAAAAGTAGCAAATTTTTTAATGTACAATAAAAGTCAGCATTAAGTATAAATTTACCAATTTTTTTATTTTATAGATAAAATAGTATTATTTAATGAAAAAAAACCCAAACAATTATTGGATGTATAGTAAATACTCTATAGAAAGTGCCTTATTGAATCCAAGAAGAAAAGTATTAGAGTTTCTAGTTGATAAAAATCAAGAAGATTATTATAAAAATTTTATTAATACTAATGTATCAAATAAAAAAAATCTAAAATTAAAAATAAGTACCAAAGACAATATTATAAATAAAATAGGAAAGTTAGCAAAATATCAAGGAGCTGCTCTTTTGGTAGAAAAACTCTCTTTAAATAGTTATAAGGGGTTAAAAGAAGAAAATAATTATAATCTCATTTTAATAATTGATAAGCTAAATGATCCTAAAAATTTTGGTGCTCTTATAAGAGTTTCTTATGCATTTGGTGTTTGTAAGGTTATAGTACTAGATCGTTATATGCCTGAAGAAACAGCATATATTGCAAGTGTAGCCTCAGGAGCCTTAGATAAAATAAATATATTAAAAGTAAAAAATATAGTTAATACTATTAAATATTTTAAACAAAATGGTTGGTGGGTTATTGGTTTAGAATCAAAAAACCTTAGTAATTGTGTAAATATGAAAAGTGACAAACCTGACTTTAACAAGAAAGTATTAGTTATTGGATCTGAAAATAAGGGAATACGTAATTTAGTAAGTAAAAATTGTGATATATTGTTTAGAATACCAATAATTAAGGAAGATGCTAATAGTATTAATATAGTTCAAGCATTAAGTATATCTTTATACGAATTGTCATAAATGTAATATCAAAATAGGAATGTTTATACAAATTACTTTAATAATATCATCATGCATTTTTATAATATCTATTATTTTATTGATCAGCAGAACCCTTAAGAATATGCACTCTGTTCTAGACGCATAAAGAATAATTTAGTAATATTAAAAATACTTTTTTTTAATAAATATTTATGATAGATAAATAGACCTTCTCTAATCTATTGTAGATCTACTGAACTCTCTGTAAGTAAAGGTGAAAGTAGAATGAAAAGGTTAAGGAGGGGTGGCCGAGTGGTTAAAGGCAGCAGACTGTAAATCTGCCCTCATTTGAGTACGAAGGTTCGAATCCTTCCCCCTCCACCATAGAAATCCTACA
>MDTB01134536.1_pt1 | contig 69343 bp, 65 predicted proteins | sample 811161 | NCBI WGS metagenome assembly MDTB01 (sample SAMN05326650, study PRJNA326480) | marine metagenome | isolation source: seawater | place: Mediterranean Sea | collected 2009
AAATCAATACCTTTATACAATAAGTAACTTTGACATTGATAATTTAAGTCAATCCAGAGTTAAAAAATATAAAATCCCGGTAGGAAAAGCTCAGATAGAAGCAGTAAAGATAATCGACGATTCATCTTTCTGGCTTACATCTGAAGACGAGGGAGCGGGGTTACCAAGATTATTTAAATTTAAAATATAAAAGTACATGGAAGATTTATTGATAGTCAGAACCTTTGGCATTGTAGGATGCATGTTAATTATATCTACAATAACAGCACGGCTTAACAAAACTTATGAAACATTCACCGAAAAGTGTATTACAATTTTAGGTGCATTTGCTTTAATAATTATGGTATGGGTTTTTGGAGATATATATCCTCATAATGTAGTTGCATGCGCATTTCTTTCAGGGTTTGTAGGTTGGTCTTTAGGCCCTACCATTGGATACATTGGTCAAAAGTTTAAATGGCATAGGTTTTTAAAAGATAAAGGAGTGAAAACGAAACAAATAAGTAATAAATCAGGCTTTTGGGGAACAAATAATAATAAGCATTTCGTCTATTATTTTGAAGGCGAAGAGAAAAATTATTTTGGACCAAGATCGAAGAAGATGCGCGCACTAAAGGACGATTTCAATAAAAATGTTTTGTCTGTTGATAGTGACCCATACAACCAAGTGTGGCAAAATGTTGTATTTCAGGCTATGTTATCAACTTGTATTGCAGTTTTTACAACGATGCTAGTTGTCTATATATCTCCTTATAATTTTAATTTTTTAGGACTAATACTCCTTATTTCGCTAATAGCGTTAATAATAATGAGAGTCTTAAATGCTTTAATATTTAAATCTGCAAAGCAAATGCTATACCAGAGTTATGCTGGCATAGTAATTTTTACACTATTTCTAATATATGATTTTAACAGACTAAAGCAAGCTAATGCAGCAGGTGATAACTCATGGGGCACGGCAGTTGATATAGCTGTTAACATATACCTTGACATAATTAACCTATTTATAGAGTTCCTTATTGCAATGGGTGAAGGTAGTCAATAAAAAAAGGGCATATAAATATGCCCTCTTTGGAGTTTAAATTAACAAACTATTACTCTTTTACCATGTCCTGGTATTTATAATAATCACCGACAGGATACATGACGTGTGCATATGGTGTTCCTGCAAACATTACATACGGTTCGCCTGAATTAAAATCAGTAGTCATACCATCAAGTGAGGAAGGGTCTTTTGGCATTCTCATTAAATGTGGCCCCGACTCAATCCAGTGTCCTTCAGCCGCATCTTCCTTATTTAATACCATTGGTTTTGTATTATCCTCACCCATATCTCCGTGCAACATCCAAGCATAACCATCTTTCTCCATTGTTTCCTCTGGAATTCCTCCAGCAAAATAAGCTGTCACCCACTTAAAGAATTCATCATCACCACACGCTGGCATTGCCTCATGGGGATCAACCCATCCATTTTCTGGGTCAGACATACCTCTTGGATTTGCAGGTAAACATGTCCATCCGTTAGTTCCTTCTCTTAATAACTTTCCGCCCATATCAGGAGGTCCATCATAAACAGCAGCACCCTCAGCAATAAATTCAGGTGCAGCAGTCGAATAAGCCCAAACTTGCCACTCAACACTTGTATGGGGTCCCTCAGGCTCACCGTCCATACTCATGCTCACTCCCATATCAGTATTTTTGGTAGGAGCAGAGCATGCAGCCACAATAAATATAGTAGCTATAATTAAATAAAATTTTTTCATCTCTTAGTAGTTTATAAATTATAAATATTGGTTTAATATAAATTAAATTTTGAAGAAGTAAAAAAAGAGTTGATAATTAAAAGTGAACTAACCTGAACACTCACCCTCCGACCAAGATGTTACACCATCTCTACCAGCATAACATGAGTTAGAATATGTCTCGTTATTACACCCGCAAACAGGCTGATATATTTCAATACAAACTATATCTTCATCTTTTTCACTTATTTGACATGGAGAAGAAAAATCCTCATCGTTACAACTAATAAATAATAATGCAAATAAAAAAAATGATATATTTCTCATAAGATTGTTTTATTACCTGTAATACGAATATAAAATATATATTTAATAGAGGTTTTATATGAGAATATTTGCAGACATCTCATTTGGTATATCGATACCCATAATTTTAAGAACTGTTGGGGCAATATCACCAAGCTTTCCATCTTTAGGAATAAATTTATTATCAGAGATTATGATAAATGGAACTAGATTTGTTGTATGATAAGTGTGCGGAGAGCCATTGATATTAATCATCTTTTCAGCATTTCCGTGGTCAGCAGTAAGTAATATTGTGTATCCATTCTTTGTTGCTACATCAACTATCTTAGATACCTCTTTATCAACAACCTCACAAGCTCTAACTGCGGCATTAAAGTTCCCAGTATGACCCACCATATCTGGATTAGCAAAATTTAAACATGCAAAATCAAACGACTTATTCTCAACCTCAAAAATGAATTTATCTGAAACATCAGTTGCACTCATCTCTGGTTTTAAATCATAAGTTGCAACCTCTGGAGATGGACATAGTATCCTTTTTTCCAGATCAAATTCTTTCTCTCTACCTCCAGAAAAGAAAAAAGTAACGTGAGGATATTTTTCTGTTTCTGCAATTCTAAGCTGTCTTTTATTTTTTTTTGATAATACCTCACCTAAAGTATTTTTAATATTTTCCTTGCCAAAAAGAACCGATACATTTACAAAAGATTGATCGTATTGTGTAAGAGTTAAATAATTCAAATTTAATTTATTCATACCATAGTCAACCATGTCCACCTGAGTTAGAACACTTGTTATTTGTCTCATCCTATCTGACCTGTAATTGAAGCAAAAAACGACATCATTTTCCATTATCTTTGATTTTGGATTTCCTTTATCATCCACACAAACTATTGGTTTAATAAACTCATCCGTAATACTCTCATCATATGATTTTTTTATAGATGTCAATATATCATGAGATAAATCCCCCCTGCCATTTACCATAGCATCATAAGCTAATTTTATTCTTTCCCATCTGTTATCCCTATCCATTGAATAGTATCTTCCTGAGACAGTGGAAATTGATATTTTAGATCCTTTCGTATAGTCAATCATTTGTGATAAATGATTAAAACTTTCTTTAGGACTGCAATCTCTACCGTCAGTAAAAAGATGTAAGCTTATTTTAGATAATTCAGTTTTCTTAAGATAATCTAATATGTAATATAGATGATCAGAGTGTGAGTGAACGCCACCGTCAGAATAAAGTCCCATCAAATGAAAGGTTGAATTATTTTTGATTGCTGATTGAACACTTGAAATAAAATCTTTATTATTTTGAATTCCGTTGTTCGATAAAGATTTATTTAATCTTACAAGGTCCTGATCTACAATTCTTCCTGCACCAATATTCATGTGACCTACCTCAGAATTTCCCATTTGTCCCTCAGGTAAGCCTACATCTTTTCCAGAAGCAGATAGTTTTGAGTTTGGAAAAACTTTAATTGCTTTATCATAAAAAGGTGTATTTGCCTTATAGATTGCAGAATCATCAGATTTTTTTCCCAGACCCCAACCGTCCATAATAAGAAGTATAACTTTATTTGACATTATGTGTAAAATTAATTATTGATTTATAAGTATTTATATTTACAATAAAAAGATTTACAAATGTTATTCATACAAGTTGTTCTTTCAACTTTTTTTATTTCCAATCAAAATGATAATCTTCAAAGAATTATAGAGTCATTTAATCTAATGAACTCCAATGAAATTATTTCTCATTTTAACGAATCCATTCAAATTAGCATTGATGGGAAGATCTACAGTGAAAATAGCTATAAAAGCTCAATATTATTAGATGATTTTTTTAATAAAAATGACATTGATTCCTTCAATATGATTCATAAAGGGGAATCGGAAACTAGCCTGACATATTTGATAGGTGAATATTTATCTGATAAAAAAATTTATAAAATTCTTATATTCGTGGACACAAAAAAAAATGATAATAAAATAAGGGAAATAAAAATTGAACAAAAGGAATGATAGTAAGAACTAAAAAATTTAAAATGGATAAGAGTCTTTATATAAAAAAAGGATTCTTTAATTTATTGCAAGAACAGTGGTGGGTCTTTTTAATATACATCTCATTATGTTCAATGAATTTTCTTATCCCATCAATATGGTGGATAATTGGGTCAAGTATTGCTCTTTTTCTTTATATTATTTTTTGGTTGATTCAATTGTTTGGTGTTACTCAGGTAGAACAGAGCAGTTATATGTTTGAAAGATTATCCTACGAAATATCTAGTAATCAACTAATGATGAAAATTAATAACAAACAAGGTATGCCTATTAAGTGGGAAACTATTAAAAAAGTAAAGATTCTTAAGGATGGGTTTTTTTTCAAACTTAACATAGTTCAGTACATAATATTTCCTTTCAAGGTTTTCAATAATGAAAATGAAATAAGGTTTATTAAAAGTATTCTAAGTAGAAAAGGATATGTTAAATAATGAAGATCCAGATTACAGAAAAGTATTAGAATACAGTTTAAGATTTTGTGGCTACAGAGAAAGATCAAAGAAAGAAATTTTCATAAAATTAATATCTAAAAATTACGAAAAAGGATTAATTCAAAAAGTTATTAATAGACTAGAAGATCTTGGGGCTATCGACAACCTTCGTTTCGCTAAAGCATTTGCAAGAGGAAAAAATAGAAGTAACAGGTGGGGCAAAATAAAAATTAGACAGCACCTTTTTCACAAAGGTCTGAACGAAATTGAGATTAATGAAGGCATAGACAGCATTGATGAATCGGACTATTATAAAATTCTCAAAAAAAATATTGAGATATATAGTAATAAACATAACAATCCAGATAAACATAAACTCATCTCTCATCTATTGAGTAAAGGATTTTCAAGTGAAGAAATAGCAAAAAGTATTAAACTTTAGCCCGATTAAAACATATAATATTTGTAGTTGTTCTAACTAAAATTGCAAAAATTAAAAATATCAGACTTTCATTTAAATTTTGAGGTATTATATTCCACAGAATCAAAAGAGCAATTAAGGTTGAAGTATATAATATAAAATAAAAATTAAGAAGCTTTCTAGAAAAATTAGTTATCAATAAAAAAGAGAAAATTATATTAACCGGAAATGCCCAAAATAAGTTAAAATTCGATGAGGATAGATGATCTGTAAATAACCACAGATAAGATAACAACAAACCCACAGACCCAGTCAGAAAAAATATTAAAAAATCAAATTTATGAAATGATATGTCGTATTTAATTTGTCGAAAAGAGATAAAAAGAACAACTATAAATAGTAATGAGAAAATGAAATTTGGAGAAAAAATATTTTTATATAATTTAATCTGTGAAGGAATGAACTCAATTGTCTCTGATACAAGATTTACTGTATCTCCTATCTTTGCACTCTGCAAAGATTCAAATAAAAAATCTGGTAAAAACATTTTAGATTCATGAGGTATATTTCTATCAATTTCTGGTCCTAAGCAAATATCAATGCCTAAATCTCCCCACATATTATTGTCAAGATATTTGTCCATAAGCTTTCTGAAAGATATAACTTCATCATACTCAGAGTAAAAAAGTTTATCTCCTATAACCTCTTCTAAAATATCTCTAATTTTTGTGGCACAATTGTCGTAAACATAATTATAAATATAGTTTGCATTCTCTGGCTTTATATTCTGTTCTAAATAATTGTAAAGTAGGATTTGATCAGATGGATTTAAATTTAAAATTTGTTCTTTAATGTATCTGTTCTGATTACGATAAAACTTCTCCACAGATGGGTAGCTATACTTTCCAACTTTATATAGAAGCTTACCATTCAAAAAGTTTAAATAAAAGTTGGGCTGATCAAAATCAAAAATTCCGTAGTTGTAAAAAACATCCTCACCAGTACTCTTGTTATAGTATCTTATGCCGCTATGTCCAAAAGCACTATAGAGATCATTCTCATAAGGACCAATTGTAATTATTGAGAATCTACTAGCATCTTTCACTGAGGAAAAACTCAAAAAAGAAAACAACACGAATAAATAAGTAAAAATAATTTTATGCACCATTAATTATTAAAATTAGTTCTCCTTTAATATTTTTTGATTCGAGATATTTGTCAACTTCATCTAAGGTTCCTCTAATATTTTCTTGATGTATTTTTGATAACTCTCTTGATATTGATACCAATCTATGACCCCCAAATACAACTTTCAGCTCTTCAATTAATCTTTTAATTCTGTGTGGTGACTCATATATAATAATTGATCTTTTCTCTTCTTTTAAGAGTTTAATTCTACTAATTCTACCTTTTTTTTTAGGCAGAAACCCCTCAAAAACAAATTTATCGGAAGAAATGCCGGAGTTTATTAATGCAGGAACAAAAGCAGTTGGTCCAGGTAAACAATCTATCTCAATATTTTTCTTTATTAATTCTCTTATTATAAGATATCCAGGATCAGATATCCCTGGAGTTCCTGCATCTGATATTAAAGAAACCTTCTTTCCAGATATGATATACTTAATATATTTTTCAACAACCTTATGTTCATTATGTATATGGTATGAATAAAGTGGCTTGTCAATACTATATTTATCAAGTAGTCTTTTAGATATTCTTGTATCTTCACAAAGAATTATATCTGAATCTTTTAAAACTTTAATCGCTCGGTATGTTATATCATTCAAGTTTCCAATTGGTGTTGGAACGATAGAAAGACATAAATTTGAACTCATTTTATTTTGTCAATTTCTGAAGAAAGTTGATAATCCTTGTCGGTGACTATATCTCCCATATCATGTGTTGATAGCTTTAAGGTTACTTTATTATAGATGTTATAAATTTCGGGATGATGATTGAGCCTTTCTGATATATCACCAACTTTATTAATAAATTCAAGAGCATCTTTGAAATTATTGAAAGTGAAATCTTTTTCTAGTTTATTATTTTTTTCTTTCCACATTTAAAGAGATATTATACCATCAATTTTTGATGCTTTTTCGTAAATATAAAGTATTTCATCAGCATTATTCATCATTTTTGTTATTGTAATTGAGGTATATTTACCATTCTTTGATTCTCTTTTTGAATAATCGGAATTTGGAATAAGGTCTAGAACCTTTAAAATGGATTCAGATGCAACTATAAACTTAAACTTGTATTCAGCTGGAAATTGATACTCCTCCTCAAGGGTATTTTTAAAACTCTCAAGTCTAGACATAAACTAGAAAAATTTATAGCGATCATCCTCTATATCCGAGAAATATTTGATAGCATCATCTATCTTAAGAGGTACGCTAAATCTATTTGTTTGAATTAAGGTATTTCTATAGTCATCATAATTTGATAACGTATCTGCTAGAACTTTAGACTCTAGACCTAACACTATGACACCACCATCTATTTTAAAAGGCCTTGTCAACTCACCTTCTTGCATTGAAAATGCTGTCCCTATAGATTCTGGAGAAAAACCAACATTTGAGAGTGAACTCTCAGACATGCTTAAACCTGAAGACCTGTAAATATTTCCAAGACCAGAATTATCTTTCAAGTCCTGAAGAGAGCTATAATCGGTAAGAATTTCTTTTAGATATTCGTATTTCTTCTCATCGATAATCCTTCTTTTAATTGAATTTTCAACTTCATCTATTTTTTTTGTTCCTTCATCTTTAACCTCATTAATCTGGGTAACTATATATCCTTCATCTATTTCAAGCACATCGGAAACTTCGCCAACATATCTGTCATCAGAATATGACCACAAGATGACATTTCGTGCATTTGGTATATTACCTAACTCTTTTGAATTTTTGTCAATATCAATGATATTACCTCCAATTATATTATTTTCTTTCAGGTAGTCTGAAAAATTACTTTCACTAGACTTAATATCCAGCTTAAAAAGTTCGGCTGATCTATAAATATTATTTCTTGTGTTATCACTTGGTAGCAAATCCTTAGAGATATTAGTAACATAATAGGAAATTTTGGTCTTTGGATAAGATACTTCTATTACATGAAAACCAAAATCTGTCTCAATGACCCTTGGTATCAATCCAGCTCTTTTTCTTGAAAAAACCGCATCTTGGAATGGTTTAACCATCATTCCGTCTGTAAACCAACCTAAATCACCGCCATTAGAAGCAGATCCATCCTGACTGTAGGTTCTTGCTGTCTCTCCAAAATCACTTCCTGATCTTAGTAAATTTAATATTCTGTTTGCTTCAGTTCTTACTGTAGATTTATTTGAATCGTCAAATCTTAACAAGATATGTTTTGCCCTAGCCTTTTCCTTTTCGTCTAGAACTATATTAGATAACTTTTTAATAGATATAAATCCGTTTTCATAAATAGGTTCGGTTATAAAGCCGATATCTTTACCAACTAAATCATTTGGTAACTCATCAGGGTTATATTTAATATATGGGTTAAAACTATCTGAGTTTATAATGGCATAAGTAGAGTCATCAATAATGTTTGAGGACATTAAATTTGATCTAATATCATTTATTTCGTTTTCAAAGAAGGTTGAATCCTCAGCAGATGGCTGTACAGAGAAAAATGCGTAATCAATCGATCTTGTTTCATCTTGGGTATAATTAGACTTGTTTTTATTAAGATAACTCCTCATCTCATTCCTTGAAACATCAAAAAGTGTATCACTAACAGCGAAAAAAGGTATATAGAAATATGCAAGATCTATTTGTGAGGAAGTATTAAAATATTCTGCCTCAGCATCCAACGAATTGTAGTTGGTAGATTGTGTGATTAAGTTGTCATATTTAGTTCTGAGTCTCATTGGCTTAAGGTTTGATTCAAAAGAGAACCATGCTTGTTGTTGATTTGCAGGTTGGTTTGAAAGGTTTTGTAGATAGCCTATTACATTATCTCTGTTAAAATTTCCAGTTGAAGGGTCTGAAAAAGCTTGAATTATCATTGGATGAATATTATTGCCTTGAACCATATCCACGGACTCTTTATCGGTTACTGTCAGACCAATTTTTTTGAACTCTTCCACATAACTAATATCGTTAATTAATCTCTCCCAAGCTTGATCTCTAAGATCAGAAATTTCTTGTTGATTTGGTGACCTACCATTATTTACAGAAAAATTGTATGTAAGCTCTTCATATACTGTATTAAACCTCACTAGGTCAATCTCTTCACCGTTTATGTTTCCAACGATATTTCTATTTTGACCAATAACAGAACTGTTAGGTCCTAAAATATCACCAAGAACAAATGCTGCAATAGAAAATCCAACAACGAAAACCAAGAATTTTCCACCTTTATCTCTAAGAGTACTTATTATTGCCATAAAATATAATTAGGGTACCAAAATTAAATTTTAATTATTAATTATTTTAATTCTTTCTAAAAAATACATTATCAACTCTATTGTTATTTATCGACAAAATTTTAATTGAAAAGTCATCAAATTCAATTTTTTCATTTTTTTTAGGTATTTCTCGTGTATAATTTAGAATTAGTCCACCTAAGGTATCGTATTCACCTTCAGGAATATTTAAGTCATATCTACTATTTAAGTAATCAATCTCTAACCTAGCGCTAAAATTAAATGAGTTCTCATCAACCTTGTCTTCTAATAAATCTAATTCATCAAATTCATCAATTATTTCTCCAAAAATTTCTTCAATTATATCCTCCAATGTTATTATACCAGAAGTTCCTCCATACTCATCAATCACAACTGCAATATTTATTTGATCTGAAATAAACTTAAGAAGCAGATCGCTAGCTAAATTAGTCTCATTTACATAATGAATTGGCTTTAATATGTCATTGATTCTATTTGGGTTAGTAAATAAAGAAAGTCCGTGACAATAACCTATTACATTATCAATTGATGATTTATAAACAATAACCTTTGTGTATCCTGTTTTACTAATTATCTTCTTCAAATCGTTAATAGAATCTTCTTCATCAATTGCTATGATTTCTGTTCTTGGAATCATAAAATCCCTAACCTTTACAGCTTTGAGATTTAACGCATTATTAAAAAATTCTGAAACGTTTTTCGTCTGATTTTCTTCATCTGAGACTACAACTTTTTTAATATATTCATTCAAATCAGTTATTTTAAATACTGGTTTTTCATCAGAGTATGATTGCTTTAATATATCTTCAATCAAAAACCTAATAATAAAAATGATAACTTTCACAATAGGGAAAAAAATAATATATATGAAGATTAATGGTATAGAAAAAGTAGATATTAACCTATCAGGGTTTATCATAAAAATACTCTTTGGAATATATTCAGCAGTTACTAAAACAATTATGGTAGAAATAATTGTTTGGATTATTAATATAGTTAAATCATTATTTATGATACTTGGCAAATATGAAAACAAAAACGGCTCTAAAAAATCAGCCATAACTATACCATAAATAACTAAAGATAAATTAATACCTATTTGAAGAGAAGCAATTATTTCAGAACTCCTCTTATTCAAAAGATTAAATATTCTACCAAAAAAACTTTTTGGAGAAGATTTAATTTCAAAATTCAGCTTATCCCTAGAGATATAAGCAATCTCTAAACCAGAAAAAAGTCCAGAAAATAAAATACATGTTATTATCAGAAATATTTGTGCTTGGTATTCTAGCATTTATTTAGATAATTTAAATAAAAAATAAATCCTATCATAAAATATAAGTAGGATGATATAAAACCCTCATTATAAAATTTGTACAAACCAAATAGAATAAATGAAATAGAAATTGTTAATTTAAAAAAATTAATTATCATCAATATCAATAACTCCTGAGGGTTTTAATATTTCGTAACTTGTAAAATCATGATTTGAAACCATTCCCTCACCAGAGTGAATTTCATTATCAGATTTTATTGTAACAAATTTATTAGTTGAAAACTTCTCATCATTTGGAAACCAAAAAAGTTCCTCTGTTCTAAGTTCATTTTCGTTTTCTAAATTATATAAGATTACATTTCCCTCAGCATGATAGAAATTTTCATCAAAATTTCTTTTAACGTAATTAGCAGAAAATTTAGCTATTACTTTTTTCTGATAATTTGAAAATATATCCATTTTTAGTCCGTCTGGATATATTTCATTTTGATCATTATAAACATGATATCTATTAGCTTTAAGTATAAATTTAATTCTAGCAGAATCTGAAAATGTAGTTAAAACATTCTCTACTTCAAGATTAGGTCCTTCAAACCGATTCTTTTCAATTATTATTTTTTTCTCACTGAAATTGCAAGTTGTTAATAATAAAATAAAAATTAGACTAACCAATTTTAAATAGTTACTCATCAGATTCCTCTTCCAAAATATCTCTTAACTCCTTAACTATTTGTCTAATTTCGTTTTGATCCTTCATTAACTCTACTATGTAATATTTTAATTCAGATATTCCTGAATTATTACCTGTGGATGTGGAGGATGAAGTCACAACTGGTGTGCCAGATGATTTATCATTATTAATGGAAGATATATTTGCTATTTCTCTTTTTATAAGCTCGATATCTTCCTTCAAAGGATTATTATCTATTTTCTCAGCCAAAGATTCATATGTATCAACTATTTCCTGTAAATATTCATCATCAAAATTATCAGAATTTGATGAGAAGTTTTTATTCTCAATTACTTCATATAGATTTTTAATTTCATTTGATAAGTCTTTATCCATGGAAGAGTTAGAAGAACTTTTATCCATTTCAAGGATTTCATTAACTAAATTTTTTATTTCATTAACTTCTAAAGAAGTAAATTTCTTTAAACTTTCTAACTCATTTTTAGTATCATCTTTTAAAGTTTTTAATTCCATTCTGGTATCAGAGAGGGCAGAATTGGCAAGAAGTTGTAGTGAAAAGTTTCTCAAGTCATTTATATCACTTTTAAGTTCAGATATATAAAACAGAATGCTATCGGAACTAAGCAAATTTTGAGCTGAATTTTCACTAATTCCTTTTTTTTGCAGGTTAACATTAGCTAATGTAACTTGTTTTAAAAGTTCAGTTGCAATGTCTAAATTTTTTCTTAATTGAACAATTTCAATAGTATCGTTTTGATTATCATCCTCATCTATTGTTCTTTCGTCTAACAAAACAGAAATTTTATCTAAAAATTCATCATTGTCAAAATCTTGTCCATCATCTGATATTTGAGATGCAATTTGATCAGAAAGAGAAGATAAATCAGACTGAAGTTCTGAAAATTGATTGGAAACTCTTGAAATATCCCTTCCCAAACTAACAATATTTTCATCATATATGTTAGTATTATCTTGTAAATCAGCTACAAAATCAACATTTGAAGCTAAAATTCCTCTGTCATCATTAGACAAAGCTTTTGATACACTGCTAAGAGCACCAATCATAACAGCAAATATTACGCACACTGCAAATAGCTGAAAAGAAAAATGTGCAAAATTTTTATTCTTCTCTTTGAATAAAATAAACCAATAAACTAAAGTAACTATCGAAAACAGTAAAAGTGTTGTAACGATTGTGAATATATAGTTTGAATATAATGGGATTAAAAAATCTTGTATTACAAATGCAATACCAGCATTTAAAGCAAGATTTTTTGCAAATAATCTAAGAACTGGAACACTGGAAATGAAATCTTCGATATTAAACTTCATTATCTTTTATTTAGAGTTACTTTTTCATTAATCCAACAACCTGTATTTATAGATTCTCCAATGGATAAATTCTCATTAAAAATTTCTTCCATTGAAGGAAATTGAGCTTTAGCTTGGTTAGCTTTTTCATTTGAACCTCCTCTTAAATACATATTATAAGCTGCAATAAAAACTAACCTATCATTAACTCTGCTTTTTCCCTCCCTACAATCTTCATAGGATGACATATATAAATTTCCAATCAGATTATAAGCATCTGGATTATTATTTGAAGCAATTGATTTTCTGGCATTCTCTCTTGATTTAATTTTATTACCAATTAAAGCATACAATTGAGCTTTGCTGAGATATATTTCAGATTTCTGAGTTTCATCATCAGTTGATGTTAAGGCTCCATCATAATATTCTAATGATGACTCGTAATTTTTTGAACTCATTTCCCTACCAGCTATAAATTTTGCTAGTGCAAAATCCTTTTCATTTTCAAACATAATTTTGGCAGCATTCAAAGCTATTTCCGAAGATGTACATTTTCCAGTAATACTTAATTGAAAAATTTTCTTAGCTAAATTCATGACCTCGTCAGAATATATTGTGCCCTGCACTGGATCAAGATTTTCATAATCAGTTTGAATAATCTCATTATTTTGAGAAATAGTGAGGTCAGTTAATTTTGGTCCTAATGTATTTTCAACAAAATTACAGTCCACAGTAATTGTAGCTGTTAAGAGTTTATCTAAATTGTCTTGATATCTTTTAAGTCTTTCTGTGTTTTTTGAGTCATTAGATAATTTGTACGAAACTATATTAGATAATTCATCATATATATTCAAAACTTCATCATCAGATATCGATTTTGATGTCAGTTTGTGCTTTCTACAAATATCCATACATGCAACAATATTACTATTTCCAAGTTCGTTGCCATTAAGTTCTAATGCTTCCATAAACATATTATGCAAATTTTCAAACTCTGTTTTATCTGACCTAAGAAAAGTATAAGCAAAAGTCGCTTTTCTATTTTTCACATAAGCTTCTCTTCCAAAGTTTTCAATTCTTTTATCAAAAATGGAGATAGCCTCTTTTATTAACTCATTTTTTTTGTCAATATCATCTTCTTTATCTATCAAACACCTAAAAATTTTTATAGCATTTTGAAATATTGATACATGTAAACCAGGAACATTTTCAATCAGCCATCTGTTAGGCTCAATTGCCATTTCGCAGTTTCCTTGTTTTAAATAATCTGTATATAAAACGTTTTTCTCTTCAGCAGTAGCCTTATCTTCTGGCCAATTCCAACCAGGCTGACTCATCACAGGGATTTTAAATGATAAAATAAAAAATATTATTAGTAAGATTCTCATACTTAAATTTAATCAAATTTTCTTTTTATAAACCAAACGTTATTAATTGAACATCCAATTATAAACTTAAGATAATTCTCTTTTGTTAAATTTTTAATGAGATTCCCTCTTTTACCAAATTCAAAACCTAAATTTATTCTAGATAATGTACCTATAGGAAGTGATACACCGAATGTTGCGGCTATATTGTTTGTATTGTTTTCATTTATAAAATAAGGATAACTTTTGTATAATAATCCACCTCTATAAGTTACCCTGTTTAAGTAGTTATTTACATCTTGAGCATTTGGTATTATCTCTATTCCAGATGAAATTTGGAAATAATTTTTATAATTATTTTTTTGACCTTCATAACCTGCGTTTTCTCTCCATGGTTGATATTTAAAATCTACTCCTAAAGAAAGCCTATCTAAGATTTCATAAGATATACCAAAACCAATATTTTTAGGAATTGTATAGTCTCTGATTATATCATTATAAATTGTGTCGATAACAAGAATATTCAAAGAATTCGGTATTTTTCTTTCTAATTGAGAAAAAGTAGACGATTTTAGAGATGTTTTTAAGTCATAAACTAAACCTATTTTTAAAAATTTATCTTCATCAATTTCTTTTGAATAAAAAAGACCAGCCATAAATGAATAATCATTGAAGGTTGACTTTTCAAAGTAGTTAGAAAAAAATTGAGATTCATTAGATAAAATTGATGAAATATTAGATGATATTTTACCAAAAATATAAGTTGTCTTAATACCAATTGATAAAGTCTTAGATAATTTAAAGCCATTAGAAAAATAAATTTCAGTTAATCCACCATCTCCATGATATTCATGAGTTACTAATGTTGATGTTGAAGATCCATCAATATTATTGACAATATCTTCTGATAGAAGTCGATAACTCATTTTACTGTAAGGGTTAAAACCAAAAGATGTTGTCCATTTTCCTTGTTTAATTACTGGAATAGCAAATCCGATATAATTTAAATTACCATCGCCAATATTATCTTTAGATCTTTGATTAACAACTTGCCTTATGTCTGACGCAACACCCATTTCAAAAGTAGTAAACCTATTATTCACTAAAGCTGCTGGATTTTGGTTATTTATATGCCAATAAGAACCATTACTTATACCTAAACCCCCCATAGCTATATTGTTTGCAAAAGCATTATCAGATAATTCACCAATAGGTATTAAGGAACTAAAGGGTGTAGTGTTTTGAGAAAATGTTATATTAGTTATAACAAAAAAATAAAAAAGAAATACACAAAAAACATTACAGCGCATAATTCTATTTATTAAATTTTAATTTGCAAAGATGCATTCTTTAATTCATAAATAAAAAAATATGTCCGAGTCATGGAAGGAAAGAAATATAAAATAATTGGCACGATGTCAGGTACTTCATGTGATGGTTTAGATATTGCCTATTGTGAATTTTGGGAGAAAAAAAAAACTTGGTTTTTTAAGATCCAAAAAACATCATTTAACCCTTTCAACAACGAACTTAAAAAAAAACTATTAAAATGTTATAATTTATCATCCTATAGTTTGAAAAAATTAGATAATGAGCTTGGAGAATTTATATCAAGCAAACTTTGTGATTTTATTTCAAAATATAATTTAAAACCAATATTAATTGCATCTCATGGACATACTGTTTTTCACAATCCGTCAGACAAAATCACATTACAAATTGGTAATGCATTAATTATAAATAGAAGAACTAAAATTAAAGTAATAAATAATTTTAGAGAATTAGATGTATTGAATGGTGGACAAGGTGCACCATTAGTTGCATATGGTGACTTAAAACTTTTCTCTAAATACGATTGTTGCATTAACATTGGGGGAATTGTGAATATTTCAAAATTAAATATGAAAAAATTAATTGCCTATGATATCTGCCCTGCAAATATTATTTTAAATAAATTTTCAAGATTAGAAGGTTTTGAATATGATAAAAATGGAGAAATTGCATCAAAGGGAAATATGATTCCACACATATTTGATAAAATAAATGAAATTAAATTTTACAGAAAATCTGAACCTAAAAGTTTAGATATTAATTATGTAGAAAAACATTTCTATCCTTTACTAAAAAACTATTCTAACAAAGACATACTTAATACAATAGTTAACCATATAGCATATCAAATAAATAAAAATATTGAAGGGAATAATCAAAATATTCTTTTGTCAGGAGGTGGAACATTTAATAAATATTTAATTAAGAAAATTCAATTTTTTAATACTCAAAATCATAACTATATAATACCAAATAATGATATAATTTCTTTTAAAGAGTCAATAATTTTTGGATATTTGGGATTATTGAAACTTCTTGATTTAAAAAATATCAATAATTCTGTAACTGGTTCAAGAAACTCATCTTCATCTGGTACGTTAATAGAATGTAAATTATTTTAGTATGTATGAACTAATGGTTGTTGTTTTTATAATTGGTTATGCTTGCATAACCATAGAGCATCAGCTGAAGGTTGATAAAGCTGCAATTGCACTAATAACAGGTATACTTTGCTGGACAATATATGTTTTTGGTAAAGAAGAGATAGTTCAACTTGATAAAATTAAAGGCTATGCGCAAGAGGAGTTTTCCAGTATTTATCCTGACGAAATAATAGAAACAACTCAAACAGTTGAAAATTCCACAAAAGATATTATACAACATTACGTAACTGAAGTACAACTTTTTGAAATATTATCCGAAATTTCTAGTATACTTTTCTTTTTGATGGGTGCTATGACAATTGTTGAAATTATTGACATACATGGTGGATTCAGAGTAGTTACTGACAGAATAAAAACTACTAGTAAATTAAAACTTTTTTGGATCCTCGGATTTGTATCTTTTTTCTTTTCAGCCCTTCTTGATAATCTAACAACATCTATTATTATGGTTTCGTTGACAAGAAAATTTATCTCAGATCAGAAAGATAGATGGTTTTTTCTCGGAATGATAATCATTTCTGCTAATGCAGGTGGTGCGTGGTCGCCCATTGGAGATGTAACAACAACTATGTTATGGATTGGCGATCAAATAACAACATATGAAGTAATATCAAAATTAATATTTCCAAGTTTAGTTTGTCTTATAATACCACTTATAATTATGTCACCTAAGGTGAAGGGAACTTTTAAAAGGCCAGATACTGATAAGATGGAGGTTTCTCACCATACTACTGACAGAACTAGAAATATAGTTTTTTACAGTGGAGTGGCTGGATTACTTTTTGTTCCAGCTTTTAAATCAATAACTCACTATCCACCTTTTATGGGAATGATGTTAAGTCTCGGATTCCTTTGGCTTTTAACTGATTTATTACACAGGAAAGATAATAAAGAAGATAAAAGATATTTCTCAGCATACCACGCTCTTGAAAAAATGGATGTTCCAACATTATTATTTTTCTTAGGCATCCTACTTGCTGTTGGTAGCTTACAGGCAGCTGGACAATTAGGTCAAATGGCAACATTTTTTGATAACGAAATTGGTACTGATACAGAACTTGGAGTATATACAATTGGGCTAATTATAGGGCTACTATCTGCAATAGTAGACAATGTGCCTTTGGTTGCAGCAGCAATTGGAATGTATCCATTAGAGATTGGCGGTGATGGGTTTTTTGCTCAAGACGGTTTATTTTGGCAGTTTTTAGCATATTGTGCCGGTACAGGAGGAAGTGCTTTAATAATTGGTTCTGCAGCAGGAGTAGCAATTATGGGACTTGAAAATATACCATTTTTCTGGTACCTAAGAAAAATTTCATTATATGCTGTTATAGGATACTTTTTTGGTGCTGTAGCATATATTATTCAAACTAACCTAATATTCTAAGTTCAGTCTAAGTTTAACATTTTAAGCAAAGTGTAAGCAGATTCTTTACCTCCACCTGATCTAGATATTGCTTGTTTAAAATTATTAGTGGTTAACAAACCAAAAGAGATAGGTTTATTGTGACTTAAGGAGACAGAAACCAATCCTTTAGAAACTGCATTCGCAATATATTTATCGTGATCTGTTTCTCCTTTAATTATACATCCTAAGATTACAATACCATCAACATCATGATTAAAAAACATGTGGTTAGAAGCATATACTAACTCCATACTTCCTGGAACTTTTCTCGTGGTGATATTTTTATCATTAATTCCTATCTCCAAAAAATAATTCCTACAAGACGTCATTAACAGATTAGTAATCTTAGAATTCCACTCTGACTGAATAATACCTATTCTAAGAGAGGAAAAGTTCAAATTATCGAAGTTATTATCAAGTATTAAACTGCTACCCATTATATAAGTCCTTCGAGCCTGGATTTATTTTTAAGTGAAATTTGATACTCGGGTGAATCATTAAAATCATCAATTATTTGCTTATAGCAATCAAGAGCTGAATTCAAGTCATTTATTTTCTCGTAGACCAAAGCCAATTTTGTCAAGTATTTTGGAGTAAAATATTCATTGGGATTTTCTGAAGATGCAAGTTTAAAATATTTTATTGCACTTTCGTAATTTTTTAATTCAACGTATGAATCACCAATTAACGAGTAGGCTCTTGCTTGTAATAAAAGGTCCGATGATGAAAAAGAATTTAAATAAGATATTGCGTTATTATAATTTCCAAGCTTTAAATAGGAAACTCCAGCATAGTAGTGTGATAGATTAGCTGCTTCAGAAAAACCGTATTCATCAATAATTTCAAGAAAACCATAATTATTTCCATCACCGTTTAATGCCTTAACAAGACTATCCTGCTCAAAATAGTATACAGCTTGAAACATTTCTTCTTGTGCCTCGCTATTTTGACTGTCTTGAATAAAATTAAATGCGGTAAATGAAATAAATAGAACAAGAATTATACCAGTTACTAAGTAAAGTAAATTTTTATTTTTTGTAATAAACTCTTCTGATTTAGAAAGGCCTTCTTGAATAAACTCTGGGTTTTCTACTGGAATAACCTCCTTATTATCTTTCTTTGGTTTTCTGATTTTTACCATAAATAATTATTCTTTAAGAAAAGGATAATCTTTTTGAACATAAATATCTGAAAAAACATCTTCCTTATCAGGATAAGGAGAGTTTTCAGAAAACTCAACAGACTTCTTTACTTGGTCTTTTATCGCCTGATCGATATTGTTTATCTCGTCATTTGTAAGAAGTTTTTTCTTTAAGATCATGCTTTTAACCTGTTCAATAGGATCTTTATCCTTATAGTGTTCTAATTCTTCTTTTGTTCTATACTTTGCTGGGTCAGACATTGAATGACCTTTAAATCTATAGGTTCTAAATTCAAGTAAGGTTGGCCCCTCTCCATTTCTTCCTCTTTTAGCGGCTTTTGATATTGCCCTATGCACATTAACAACATTCATAGCATCTACAGGCTCAGACGGAATATCATATGATAATCCAGACTTATAAAGCTCAGTAACATTTGATGTTCTACTGACTGATGTTCCCATTGCATAACCATTATTTTCAATAATAAAAATAACGGGTAGTTTAAGAAACATCGCAATATTAACTGCTTCATGAAATGCTCCAATTCTTAAAGCACCGTCACCAAGATAGGTTAAACATACATTATCATTTTTTTTATATTTATCAGCAAAAGCTATACCAGCACCAATAGGTATTTGATTACCAACGATTCCGTGGCCTCCAAAAAAATGTTTTTCTTTATCAAACATATGCATGGACCCCCCCTTACCTCTTGAAACACCTGTTACCTTACCAAATAATTCAGCCATAATCTTATCTGGATTTGTTCCTAAGGCTAATGGGTGAGCATGATCTCTGTAAGAAGTAATGTACTTATCTCCTTCTTTTAATGCAGAAACACAACCTGATACACACGCTTCCTGACCAATATATAAATGACAAAATCCACGAATTTTTTGTTGACCATAAAGTCTCCCCGCCATCTCCTCAAACCTCCTCATTAGCAACATTGACTTTAACCAGTATAAGTATGTTGAAGAATCAAACTCCTCTCTTGACTTTGTCTTATTTGATTTTTTTTCTTTTACAGCTGACATATCTTATTTTTCAAAAAAAACTAAATTAGTTTTAAGTTTATTTTAATTCAGCACAAATATAAATGCATATTGATAAAATACTGATTAATAATTTTAAAAATTATAAGACCTATAAGGTGAGCTTCACTGGTGGAATCAACTACGTATTTGGTGAAAATGGTATAGGAAAAACAAATCTTCTTGACGCAATCTACTATTTGTCACTAGGGAAAAGTGCTATAAATACAAAAGACGATGAAAATATTAGAAAAAAACAGAAATATTTTAGAATAGAGGGATTCTATTCAAACAGTAATTCATATATATGTTATTATGATATTAACTCTGGAAAGAAATTATTTGAAAACAATAATTTATATAAATCCTTAAAAAAGCATATAGGTAAGATTCCTATCGTTTTTGTTAAGCCACTAGATATTAACTTACTTAGGGGTTTTAGTGACTCAAGAAGAAAGTTTTTAGATACTTTAATATCTCAGATTGATATAAAATATCTAAATAAATTAGTTGATTACAAGAGAACGTTAAAACAAAGGAACGTATACTTGAAAGGAATTCAACACCTAAAAGATGTTGATGAGGATATTGTGAAGACTTATAATGAGAAATTAATTGAATTAAATTTTTTCATTAATAATGTGAGGAATACTATAATAAAAAAATTAAACAGCAATATTTCAGCAGTATCAAATAAATTATCAAGAGAAAAATTTAGTATTGAATATTCAACAAATGTTAAATCTGATCTAAGCATAGTTGATTTTGATAAAAAATTAGAAAGTGATTTTTACACTAAGAAAACGTCAATTGGTATTCACAATGATGATTATATTTTCTATCAAGATGAAAGATTAATTAAAAGATACGGGTCACAAGGCCAACAAAAAATTTTTATAATAAGTTTAAAAATATGTGAGTATCTTATTTTAAAAGAAAAGGCGAAAAATAATCCTATAATTTTATTTGATGACATATACCATAAACTGGATAATAAAAGAATTGAATTATTAAATAAGTATTTGAAAGAAAAAATTTTTAAGCAGATATTTATATCTGACTCAGTTTACGAGAGATTATATAAGATAAAAATATCAAAAGACATAAATATAATTGAATTCGAAAATGAAAAAACCTAGAAAATCAAAAACACTTTCAATTCGTGAATTAACCTCTGAAGTTTATAACTCTAAAAAATTAAGTGGAAAAATAGATAGCATTGAGATTCTCAATACCTGGAATGAAATAACAAATAAATTGATTCAGGATAGAACCGAAAAAGTTTCTATTTCTGAAGAAAAAATAGTTTTTATAAAAGTTAATTCATCGCCTTTAAGGAATGAGTTAGAAAATAATAAAAAAAACTTATTAAAAAAGATTGTTACTAAGCACAACAAAGTTCGGGACATAGTTTTCTACTAGCTCTGAAGTAAAAAATCCTTCCTAAAAATTAATAATATAGATACTCCAATAAAAATGTAGGAATCTGCAAGGTTAAATACCGGCCACAACGAAAGATAAGAATCTCCAATCAGTGGTATCCATGATGAAACATAACCCTCCCAAATATCTACATAAATCATGTCAATTACCTGACCATAAAAAATATTAAAAGGTGCCGATTCTGGAGCATTATTGAATATCAAGCCATAGAATACACTATCTATAACGTTTCCAATTGCACCAGAAAAGATAAGAGCTACACTTATTATAATAAGTCTATCTGCACCTTTATTTAAATTTTTAAAAAGATAAAAACCAATGAAAAAAGACGCTATCAATCGAAATAGAGACAAAATTAATTTTGTGTATTTAAAATCGAAATTAATTCCAAAAGCCATACCAGGATTTTGTATATGATAAAGCTTGATGAAATCTCCTATCAGTGGTATCTCAGAATATAAAGGCATATTGAAATGGACCAAAACTTTTGTCAATTGATCTAAAAAAATTAAAGACATAATTAAGAAGATTGTATTTTTTTTCATCGCTCTATGACTTGGATATTTTAAAACAAATTGAATCTTTATCCATTTTTCTACCCAAATCAAATTCAACTTTATTCGATGTAATAATTTCATCAATAATTCTAAAATCTAGAGCCTGAGTCTCACTACAAATAAATGTCTTGTGTTTCATTAGCGATTCAAATATAAATGATGATGATTTATTAATATATATACTAATTTTATCAGTCACATCTAATGAAATATTCTTTCTTTCATTTTGAACTTTATTTATAAATTCTCTCGATACTCCTTCACCTAAGAGGTCTTCATCTAACTCCGTGTCCAAAGCAATAGTAAATAAATCATTGGTTGCAACAGACTTGCCTTTAATATCACCAAATGTGATTTCAACTTGTTCCAAAAGAATATTAACAGAGACTCCATTTTCTAAAGTTATATCGATAAATCCTTTGTTCTCAATTTCAGTGATATCTTCAGCAGACATGGAGAAGATTTTTTTTGAAATAAAATTCATATTAGGTCCATGAATAGCTCCCAACAACTTAAAATTTGGTTTTACCTTTTTTACAAAAATTTCGTTTGAATTATCACGCACTACTTTTATTTTTTTGACATTGACCTCTGATAAAATTATCTCGGAGACAGCTATTATCTCTTTTTCTTTTTTCACTGAATCAACAGGAATAACTATTGCTGATAGAGGTTGTCTAACACGAAGTCTTTCTTTTTTTCTTATCGAATGGACAAGGGAAGATATTTTTTGTGCGTATAACATTTTTCTCTCTAACTCCTCAGAAATAAGGTTCAATTGAGATACAGGAAAGTCGACTAGATGCACAGAGTCAGATCCACCTGAAAATAAGCATAAGTCGTTATATAATCTTTCAGAAAAAAATGGAATAAATGGAGATGAAATAACTGAAATTGTTTTCAAACACTCATAAAGAGTTTGATAGGCCATTAATTTATCCTCAGTCAAATCACCTACCCAAAACCTTTTTCTATTTAACCTTACATACCAATTACTTAAATCATCATTTACAAAATCGCTTATTAACCTAGCTGCTTTAGTAGGGTTATACCTTTCCATGGAATTATCAACTTCATTTTTTAATGAGTTTAACTTACTTATAATCCATCTATCATTAAAAGTCCTTTTCGAATAAGAAATTATAGATTCTGAACCCGTGAACTCATCAATATTAGCGTACAATGCGAAAAAAGAATAGGTATTTAATAATGTCCCAAAAAACTTTCTAGAAACTTCTGCAATACCATCCTCATTAAATTTTAAATTGTCCCACGGATTAGAATTTACCATCATATACCATCTAGCCGCATCTGGTCCATATTTTTTTATGATCTCAAACGGATCAACAGCATTACCTAATCTCTTGGACATTTTGTTCCCATCTCTATCTAATACAAGGCCGTTAGATATTACATTTTTAAAACTTGATTCACCAAATAACATAATAGATATAGCATGAAGAGTAAAAAACCACCCCCTTGTCTGATCTACACCTTCTGCGATAAAATCGGCAGGAAACATATCTTTGAAAAAATCCTCATTCTCAAATGGATAATGATACTGTGCAAATGGTACAGCACCAGAATCATACCAGACATCAATAATATCTTTCTCTCTATACATAGGTTTATTATTTTCAGATACTAAAATAATATCGTCAACATATGGTCTATGTAAATCGAAATCCTCTGCTAAACTTTGTTTCATATATCCTGCTTTACAAGATTTTTCTACCTCAGTCCTTAACTCGTTAATACTCCCAATACATTTTTCTTCTTCTCCATTCTCAGTTCTCCAAATTGGTAGAGGAGTTCCCCAGTATCTTGATCTACTTAAGTTCCAATCAACTAGATTTTCAAGCCAATTACCAAACCTTCCCGTACCCGTTGATTCTGGCTGCCAATTAATTTTTTTATTTTTTGATATAAATTCAGATTTCAATTTTGTTGTATTAATAAACCAAGATTCTAACGGATAATAAAGTATGGGCTTATCAGTTCTCCAGCAATGAGGATAACTATGGACATATTTTTTAACATCAAATGCTTTATTTTCTTTTTTGAGCTTAATTGAAATTTTCTCGTCTGTAGTTAAATCATCTGAAGATTTTTCTGAAAAGTTTTTAACTTCCAATCCAGCAAAGTCTGTTATTTCTTTTACAAACTTTCCATTCCTATCAACAATTGGTATTTGATCACCATTTTCATCATCAACAAATACTCCGGGCATCCCATTTTTTTTGGATGCTATAAAATCATCTGAACCAAATGTTAAAGAAATATGAACAATACCTGTTCCCTCTTCAGTTGAAACAAAATCAGCATGAATTATTGTAAATGCAGGCTTTTCAATTTTAATATATGGTAATAATTGATGATAATCAAGACCGCATAATTCAGATCCTTTAATCTCTTTTATTATCTTAAATTCTAATTTATTTTCAATATATTGGACTTCTCCTTTAACACAATTCTCCATAGAGAACAACTTATTTATACACTCTTTTGCAAGTATTACTTTAATTTTCTCTTTGGTATATTTATTATAAGTCTCAACAAGAACATAATTTATTTTTTTACCAACAGCTAGCCCGTTGTTAGCTGGCAAAGTCCATGGAGTTGTAGTCCAGGCTAAAATATATATGTCGTCATTCCCAAAAAGTCCAATTGAATCTTTATTTAGTTTAATCTTGAATTGGGCAGTCAGTGATGTGTCTTTAATCTCCTTATATGCACCGGGCATATTTAACTCATGAGAACTTAGACCTGTGCCCGCAGCAGGAGAATAGGGCTGTATAGTGTATCCCTTGTATAATAAACCTTTTTTGTATAATTCTTTAATTGACCACCAAACAGATTCTATATATTTATTCTCAAATGTTATATAGGCATCATCTACATCTAACCAGAAACCTATCTTCTCCGTGAGTTCCTCCCATTTTTCTTTGTATCTCATCACTGCCTCCCTACACTGATGATTGTAATCTTCAACAGATATTTTAGTGCCAATATCATCTTTAGTTAATCCTAATGTTTTCTCAACTTGTAATTCGACAGGTAGTCCATGAGTATCCCAACCACCTTTTCTATTTACCTTAAATCCTTTAATAGTTTTATATCTGCAGAAAACATCTTTTACTGTCCTTGCCATCACATGATGAATACCTGGTAAACCATTAGCCGATGGTGGTCCTTCATAAAATGAGAATACTTTTGAATCTTTTCTATTTTCAATTGACTTCTCAAATATTTTATTTTTTTTCCAGAAAGAATTAATCTCCTTACTTACATCATAAAGATTCAAGTTGGTATTTTCATTAAATTTTTTTTTACTCATTATTTACTTTTTATAAAAATGTAAAATTATACTAGGAAGAAGAGTAAGGTTGGTTATCATAGCTACAAATAAAATAATAGAGGTAAGTACCCCCAAAACAATAGTTCCACCAAAATTAGAAAAAGCAAAAATTATAAATCCGAAAAATAAAATAAATGATGTGAAAATCATACTTTTTCCTGTCTGGTTAATTGTTAGCAGTATAGAATCACTTAATGAGTTTCTAGTTAATTCATTTTTAAATTTTGCAAGAAAATGAATTGAGTAGTCTACAGATATACCAAAAACAATACTAAAAACAAGAGCAGAACTTGGTTTTAATGGAATAGATAGAAAGCCCATAATTCCTCCAGCAATTAATAGGGGTATTATATTTGGTATAAGAGATATAATAACCATTTTAATATTTTTGAAGAGTGCTGACATAATTAAACTTATAATCAGAAAGGCTAGAAGCATACTCTGCAGTAAGTTCTCAATTAAAAAATTTATGCCTTTTATAAATGTAAGAGTAGTTCCAGTTAAAATAACCTCTGACTTTGAATTGGAAAATATCTCATCAATCTTAGGCTTAAAAACGTTATTTACGATTGAATCTAATTTCAATGATCCAAGATCAGCTATATTAAGAGATATTCGTATTTTTTGTCCAATAGAATCAACAAAAGACTTAGATATATTATCTTCTGAAATATTATTCTGGTAACCATCAGCAATATACCTTAATATGAAATTTTTATCTCTATTATTTGGCATAGAATAATAAAAAGGATTGTTATTATAATATGCTTGCCTTGATGCCTTCACAAAGCTAATTATTGAAATAGGAGATGAAACATAATCTTTATCGGATAGAAACTTTTCTAAGTTATCAATCTTCCTTAGTGTATTAATATTTTGTACTCCTCTTTTCATCTTTGTATCAACAACTATCTCGAGAGGCATAACTCCTGAAAAATTTTTTTCAAAAAATTTAAGGTCCTTCATAAGAGAACTCTCAGATGGAACATCATCAACTATATATGAGACCGATTTTATTTTAGTAAGACCACATATTGAAGCAATAAAAATTAGGGCAAATATTAAAAAAACAGATTTTCTGTGGTGGTATGATATTGAAATAAAAAGTGAAATTAAATAATTTATAAACCTGTAGTTCAAATAATTTGTCTGACTTTTTTTTGGAGAAGGTAAATACAAATAAACAGTTGGGAGTAAAAAAATACTTATAAAAAAAGTAGCAACAACATTTATTCCGGCTATAATACCAAATTCCGTAAGGATTTTTATATCTGTTGTTGATAAAACTAAAAAACCAACCGCAGTTGTTAGATTAGTAATAAAGGTTATAAGTCCAATTGTCTTGATAACATTTATAAATGCATCTCTTCGATCTGAAAAGTTTTTAAATGAATAGTGGTAATAATTGATCATATAAACACAGTTTGGAATCCCAATCACAACAATTAAGGGAGGTAAGAGTCCAGAAAGCAGTGTTATTTTGTAACCTAATAAAGCTAAAGTACCAAAAATCCAAATAACTACTATACCTATAATAAATACTGGTATAACTACTGCATCCAGAGACCTAAAGAAAATAAATAAAATTACGGCAGTAACTACGAGGGAAGCAACAAGTAAATAGGTCAACTCATCTTTTACACTTGTGGCTATTGTATATCTTGAGTAAGGCAGACCAGCGTAATGAAGTTTGATTTTTGTTTTTTCCTGAAAGTTATTACCACCATCTATAAGACTTTTCATCAGAACATCTCGCTTATTTGAATTAAGTATTTTTTTATCTATCGTTATGAGTAAGGTAATAGCACCTAGCTTATTGAATATTTTATCCTTATAAAAATTTTGTTTTGAAATAAGTTTGAGTGAGCTGTCTAAATCATTTTGTGACTTAGGTATTGTTTCAAATATTGGAATAAATTCAAAATTTTTATTTTTTGTATTTTTTTTTAAAATCTGTAAAGTTGACAAACCTAATGCACCTTTTACTCCTTCAATTCCTTTGACATTATCAATCAGGTTTTGATATTGAATAAAGTTATTCAACTCAAAAATTGAGGAATCTTTTAAACCAATGGCAAATACATTTCCATCCTCACCAAAAGTATCTTTAAACTCATTGTAATATATCATATCAGGGTCTGAGTCAGGTACTGTCTGAGAAAAGTCGTAATTTAACTGTACATATTGACTCATATACGCCATGAAACTAGTTATTATTAGAATTATAAAAACAAAAAGTTTTCTTTTCTCTAGAATAAGACTCGATATATTATCGATCATGAAGATTTTTTTAATAGGTTGATTAGCGAGGTTTTATCATCAATGAAAGAGATAAGGTTATCAACTTTAACTCTTTCTTGACTCATGTTATCTCTATTTCTTACAGTCACTGAATTGTCTTCAAGGGAATCATAATCTACAGTAATACACAATGGGGTACCTATTGCGTCTTGTCTTCTATACCTTTTCCCAATCGAATCCTTTGAGTCCAGTTGACAATTAAATTTATACTTTAACATATCAAAAATATCAAGAGATTTTTCAGAAAGCCCATCCTTGTCATTTAGAGGTAAAACCGCACACTTTACAGGTGATATTTCAAAAGGAAGATTAAGAAATACCCTGTTTGATCCGTCATCTAACTTTTCCTCAACATAACAAGAGGAGAGTACAGATAAGAACAACCTATCGAGACCAATTGAGGTTTCCACAACATAGGGGATAAAGCTACTGCCTGACTTCTGATCAAAATAGACCATTTTCTTGTTAGACTTTTCTTGATGTTTTTTTAGATCAAAATCTGTTCTGGAATGGATTCCCTCTAACTCCTTAAAACCCATTGGAAATTTGAATTCAATATCACATGCTGCATTAGCATAATGTGCAAGATTCTTGTGATCATGAAATCGGTATAAGTCATTTCCCAGACCTAAGGATTGGTGCCATTTAAGCCTAATCTCCTTCCATTTTTCGTACCATTCTAGCTCTGTCCCAGGCCTTACAAAAAACTGCATTTCCATCTGTTCAAACTCTCTCATTCTAAAAATAAATTGCCTAGCAATGATCTCATTTCTAAAGGCTTTACCAATTTGTGCAATACCAAATGGTACTTTTGAACGAGTAGAATTAACTACGTTTAAAAAATTGACAAATATCCCCTGAGCAGTTTCAGGTCTCAGGTACAATTTTTTTGTGTTATCAATATTTGAACCAACCTGTGTAGAAAACATCAGATTAAATTGTTTAACATCCGTCCAGTTAGAGGTGCCTGATACTGGGTCTTTAATGTCTAATTCATTAATTAACTTTTTTAATCCATTTAAATCACTAGATGATAATAAATTAGCAAGCTTTGTAGAAACCTTATTATATTGATCTGAATATTTTATAACTCTCGGGTTAGTTTTTACATACTCTTCTTTATCAAAATTTTCACCAAACCTTTTTTCTCCTTTTGATATTTCCTTCTGCATTTTTGAATCTATTTTTGAAAGATAATTCTCAACTAAAACATCAGCTCTATACCTTTTCTTTGAATCTTTATTGTCAATCAATGGATCATTAAAAGCATCGACGTGTCCAGATGCCTCCCAGATTTTAGAATCCATAAAAATAGCTGAATCTAAACCAACTATATTTCTCTCTAAATTTATCATGGACTTCCACCAATATTTCTTAAGATTATTTTTTAACTCAACCCCCAAAGGACCATAATCATAAACTGCACTAAGCCCGTCATAAATCTCACTCGACTGAAAAATAAAACCAAAGGCTTTACAATGGGAAATTATTTTTTTAAGAGAATCGTTTTCGTTCATTCAACAAATATACTTTTACAATACATCATAAACTAACATGGATTAATTTTCATAATTAAGAAAATTCGATTAAAAAAAAAATTGTTACGAAAAAATTTCATATTAACTTAATAATATGCAAAGATCAGTAACAGTATTTTGTGGATCTAGTAAGCCAAAAAATAACGATTTCATGATAAAAGAAATAAATAAACTTTCTGAGATAATTATTAAAAATAAGTACAGAATGATTTACGGTGGAGCAAAAATTGGAATCATGGGTATGTTAGCAAAAAAAATAATTAAAAAAAATGGTGAAGTAGTTGGTGTTATTCCTGAGGTACTTAAAAAAAAAGAAATAGTATACAATAAATTAACTGAAATACATGTGGTAAAGAATATGCATAAACGAAAAAAATTAATGTATGAACTTGGTGACTTTTTTATTGTTCTTCCTGGTGGAGTTGGGACACTCGAAGAATTTTCAGAGATATTAACCTGGAAAATATTAGGAATAACTGATAAAAAAATATTCTTAATAAATATTGACGGATTTTATGATAATATCCTTAATCAGTTTAAAGTTATGGACAATAATAATTTTCTTTATACTGACTTACTAAAAGAAATTAGAATAGTAAATAATATTTCTAAACTAGAAGATTATATAATTAACTAAAATAGGATATTAAAACTCCAGCAGCTACTGCAGAGCCAATAACACCTGATATATTACTTGCCATCGCATAATTCATAAGATGATTTGACGGATCATTTTTTAATGCTATCTCGTTTGCAACTCTGCTGGCCATAGGCACAGCACTTAACCCAGTTGCTCCAATTAATGGGTTAATTTTTTTCTTATTTACTATATTATAAATCTTTACAGCAATTATTCCACCAGCAATTGATATAATAAAAGCAAATAATCCCCCCAATATAATTGCTATTGTTTCAAAGTTTAAAAAAGCTTGTGGTGTCATTGTAGCACCAATTGTTAATCCAAGAAAAAGTGTACTAGAATTTAAAATATTATCTGAGACAGACTTTGATAATCTGATTGTAGAGGATCCTATTTCTTTCAGTAAGTTTCCGAACATTAAGAAACCAATTAATGTAGTTGAAGAAGGAACTATTATTGATACAATAATAGTAACAAGAATAGGGAAAATAATTTTTATAATATCTAAATTTTTTATATCAGGATTATTTGATGACTCGTCTTGATTTTTCATATTAATTAGCAATTCTTTTTTTGAGACTAATAGTCTAACAACAGCAGGAATTATTACAGGAACTAATGCCATATAAGAATAAGCAGCTATCGCAATTGGACCTAAAAGATGGGGAGCCAAAATTATTGAGGTATAAATTGCTGTAGGTCCATCTGCTCCACCGATAATAGCTAAAGCTGCTGCTTCATTATTATCGAAACCCAAAAAACTAGCAAATATCAATACAGAAAAAATTCCTATCTGAGCGGCGGCACCAAAAAAGACCAACCTTAAATTTTTCAGCATTGGTCCAAAATCTGTCAATGCACCAATTCCCATAAATATTAGTGGGGGTAAGAATCCAGTTTTAATAAGTGAATAATATAAAAGATTTATAATTCCGTACTCATTTGCAATCTGAATTAAACTATAGGAAGGATCCACAGGTACTACACCTAAATTTGAATTAGGTATATTCGCAATAATTATTCCAAAACCAATTGGAACTAATAGAAGTGGTTCATATTTTTTTGAAATTCCGAGAAATAAAAGAATACACCCAATTAAAATCATTATAATATATCCAGGATTAGTCAAAAGACTACCAAACCCTGTCATATCAAAAATGTTTTGAAAAAAATCCATAATCTATTTTTTTATTGTAAATAAAATATCGTCATCGTACACATCTTCTCCATCTCTAAAATATATTTTTTGAATCTTACCTGAAAACTCAGATTTAATTGCATTCATTACCTTCATTGACTCAATATAACATAAAACATCACCTTTTTTCACTACATCATTTACTTTTACTGGTTTATCATTTACTCCTTTTGTTAGGACAAACCTTCCTTCAATTGGCGAATGAACAGAATTACCGTCAATAACACCTAAATCTTTTTCTGATGTATCTTCAGAAATAGAATATTCTACTTTGTATTTATCTGAACCAATTTGTATTATTTCAACTTTATTTTCTGGTGTACCATTTATAGAATTGGATTCGTTTCTTCTTTTTTCTAAATCATCATTAAAATTCTTTTTTGCCTTCCCAGATTTATAATCAATATATTGAGTTCTATGCAATGAATATTCAAGCAGCTCCTCATCATCTAAACCTGTACTCCAACCCAAATCTTTCATTTCTTTTCTATTTTTTTCGAGAGTATCTTCAATAAGATTCTGTGGGTGGTCAGTATAAAATTCTTTTTTTAAATCGGATGCAAGTTTAATTATTTCATCCCCTAACTTACCAGGTAATTTTCCTGACTTTCCAAGTAGCATATCCCATGTATTATCATCTATTAAGCTCCACCTAGGTTTTCCTTTAATCTTATTTAAAACATTTACCAGAGCAACATTTTTAACGTATTGACTATATGGTGTTACAAGAGGCGGGTAACCCATCTGTGGCCAAATCACATTAACCTCATCTGACAACATTGAAAATAAAAAGTCTATATTAATTTGATCCGATTTATTTTTTTTTAGCCACTTATTAATACTCACATGACTTTTTTCTAAATCACTCATCAAACTTCCCATCATACCACCAGGTAGTCCTGAACTTATCAGTAGTGAATTCATTAACCTATTTTTTTGGTTTATATAATAACCAAGACACTCATCAATAAATTCTTGTGTAAGCTGCTTGACTTCCATGTAAGCCTTTTTATCAAAATCTTTTACAATAAAGCCGTCATCTCTCAAAACTTCATGAATGGTAAGTAAATCGGCATGAGTTGTTCCCCATGACAATGGTTCCATAGAGACATCAACAATATCGACACCTGCTCTTGCTACCTCAAGAGCAGAAGCTACAGAAAAACCTGGTCCAGAATGTCCATGATATTGAACAATTGTGCTTGGACTGTAATTTTTAATCCCCTTAACTATTTTTCCTAATGATGAGGGTCTGCCTATCCCTGCCATATCCTTTATAGCAATTTCTTTAGTGCCAAGTTCAATAAACTTTTTTGCTAAACTAATATAGTAATCAACTGTATGTATTTTAGAATGAGTTATACATAAACAAGACTGAGATATCATTCCAGAAGCATTAGCAAACTTAATTGATAACTCTAAATTTCTTGGATCATTTAAACCATCGAAAGATCTAGAAATATTTGTCCCTTGTTTTGACTTAACACTAAACATCAATTTTCTTACATCTTCAGAAACAGGGGACATACTCAATGCATTTAATCCTCTTTCTAACATTTGAGTTTTAATTCCAACTTCATTAAAAGGTTTTGTCCATTGTCTTACTACCTCATTAGGGTTTTCACCAGCTAACAATTGAATCTGTTCAAAACCTCCCCCATTAGTTTCTATTCTATCCCAACATTTCATATTAATAATTGGCTCTGCAACCTTTGATAGTTGGTTTATATTAGGCATGTACTTTCCAGAAGACTGCCACATATCACGATATACTAAACATAATTGAATCTCTCTAGGCATCAGCTGAGCTTAGTATACTTAATTACATTTCCTTTCCCCTTTGATAATTCACTTACTTTTTCTCTTATCTCTTGATCAACCGTTTTTTTTTTTTTTCATTTTGAATATTGAATTTGGAAACGATTAAAATAAAAAGTTTAGAAGTGAAGTACACAAGAAACAATACTGAAAAAACTGTAACCATTCCATTGACTAAAATGCCAATAAGATTAGCTAAATTTGAATCATAGTTCATTTAAACAATAGGGTTAATTAGATAACAAAAATATGTACTAAATTTTTGAAATAATCAAAATAAAAAATAATTTATCTAAATGATAATAAGTAGTGTAGACTCAAAATTAGATGAAAATAAGTTTATAAACTTTGCGAAGGATTTATACAATGAAGAAGATTGTTGGATAAGACCTTTGGATAAAGATATATCTAATGTTTTTAAATCAGGAACAAATAAAGCATTCAAAAAAGGAGATGTGTCAAGATGGATAATTGAAAAAGATGGAAAAGTTTTAGGAAGAATTGCAGCCTTCTACCAAAAAGAGAATTCAAAAAGTGATTTAAAAGTTGGAGGTTGTGGATTTTTTGAATGCATCAATAATCAGAAAGCAGCTAATATATTATTTGATACAGCTAAAGAATGGCTTATAAAAAAAGGTTACAATTCAATGGATGGTCCTATCAACTTTGGAGAGAGAGATAAATGGTGGGGATGTCTCGTCGAGGGATTCGAAATTGAACCAAATTACCAACAAAATTATGGAAAAAACTATTACCAAAATCTATTTGAAGAATATGGATTTAAATTACTTTTTAAACAACTAACATTTCTTAAAAAAACTAGAACACCTTTATCTAAAAGACTGGCTGAGAAAGCTGAGAAAGCCATGAAAGATTCTAATTATAATTTTAGAACATTAGAAAAAAATAAGCTAGAAAAGTATGTTAATGATTTTACAAAAATATATAATGATGCCTGGTCAAATTACCCAGGTGTATCAAAACTTAAATTGTCACAAGCAAAATTATTATTTAAACAAATAAAGCCAATTCTTGATGAAAAAATCTTGTGGTTTGCATACCACAAAGATGATCCAGTAGGTTTCTTTATCAGTATCCCAGAAATGAATCAAATATTCAAGCATGTTAATGGAAAGCTAGATCTAATTGGTAAAATCAAAACATTTTATCACCTCAAAATTAAAAAATCCTGTAAAAAAATGGTGGGGTTAGTATTTGGAATTGTTCCTAAACACCAAGGTAAAGGTGTTGACGGTGCTTTGATTATGGCTAGTAGAGAGACCATTCAAGAAAAACTTCAATACACCGACTTGGAATTAAACTGGATTCCAGATTTTAACAAAGCAATGATAAGAGTTGCTGAACAAGTTCAAGTTAAACTTGGAAAAATCCATCATACTTATAGATATAATTTTGATAGAAAAATTCCTGTTGAAAGAATTACTAGTAAATAAACTATTGATTTAAAGCTTCAGCACCACCTACAATTTCTAATATCTCCTTTGTTATTGCAGCCTGTCTAGTTCTATTGTAAGTAAGTCTAAGTTCTTTTAATAACTCACCAGCATTATCTGTTGCTTGACTCATTGCAGTCATACGAGATCCTTGTTCTGATGCATTTGACTCAAAAACTGATTTTAAAATTTGAGTTTTTAATGTTTGTGGGATAAGAGAATCTGCAATATCTGATTTACTTGGTTCAAACAAATAATTCTTATTGATTATCTCAAAACTATTCTCGTCGCAATTATCTTCAATTGGAAGAAACTGTTCTACAACCGACTTTTGAATAGCAACATTTTTAAATTCATTATAAATTATATGTACCTGATCAATATTATTGTCCAAATATTCATTGCGGACATAATCAAAAATATTTGATGCATCAGCGTAACTAAATCCATTTAATGTATTCCAAAATTGATCAATTACTTCATAATTTTTCTTTTTGAAGTAATCGTAAGCCTTTTTTCCTATTGGGATAATATGAATCGCATTTGTATCATACTTTTTATCCTCTATTATAGAATTAAATAACTTAAAAATATTACTATTAAAACTTCCACAAAGTCCTTTATCAGATGCTATAACAACAAATAGTCTTTTCTTATCATCTCTTTGTTCAAATAAGACATTTGAAATTGTGTCGGAAAGGTTTGATAAAATTTCATTAAGTTTACTGGAATATGGACGTAGCTCGGTAACTTTTTCCTGTGCTCTTTTTAACTTAGCTGCTGCAACCATTTTCATTGCCTTTGTAAGTTGTTGAGTTGATTTTACAGAACCAATTCTATTCTTAACCTCCTTTATATTGGGCATAAAGCTCTACTTATAATTTTTTGCTATATTTTTTGCTGTATCCTCAAGAACTTTCAAACTATTATCTTTCAAAACTCCATTGGATAACTCATCTAATACTTTTTTACATTTTGAATTAACAAACTGTAAAAATTCTTCTTCAAGTCTAGATATTTTTGATAATTCTACGCCATCAAAAAAACCATTTGATGAACAATAAATAATAGCAACCTGTTCTTCAACTCTTAAAGGAGAATACTGTGCCTGTTTTAATATTTCTTGATTAACCTTACCTCGATCAATTACAAGCTTAGTTGCAGCATCAAGATCTGAACCAAACTTTGAAAATGCCTCAAGTTCCCTAAATGCAGCTTGATCAAGTTTTAGACTACCTGCAATCTTTTTCATAGACTTAATTTGTGCTGAACCACCTACCCTAGAAACAGAAATTCCAATATCAATAGCAGGTCTAATACCAGAATTAAATAAGTTAGACTCCAAAAATATTTGGCCATCTGTAATTGATATAACATTTGTAGGTATATAAGCAGAAACGTCACCTTCCTGTGTCTCAATTATAGGCAAAGCTGTTAAAGAACCTCCTCCTTTTACTATTTTTTTAAGTGTATCGGGTAAGTCATTCATATTTCCAGCAAGTTTATCGTCATTAATGATTTTTGCCGATCTCTCAAGTAGCCTTGAATGTAAATAAAAAACATCACCAGGGTAAGCTTCTCTCCCAGGAGGCCTTCTTAACAATAAAGAAACCTCTCTATATGAAACTGCTTGTTTAGATAAATCATCAAAAATAACAAGTGCTGGTCTACCCGTGTCTCTAAAATATTCACCTATTGCAGCTCCTGCAAATGGCGCATAAAATTGCATTGGAGCAGGTACTGAAGATGGTGCAGATATGATAGTAGTATATGGTAACGCTCCATTTTTCTCTAGTGTATTAGTAACCTGAGCCACAGTAGATGCTTTTTGACCAACAGCAACATATATACAATAAACAGGTTCTCCTTTGTCATAAAATTCTTTCTGATTTAGAATTGTATCAATTGCAACCGCTGTCTTCCCGGTTTGCCTATCACCAATAATTAATTCACGCTGACCTCTTCCAATAGGAATCATTGAGTCAATAGCTTTTATACCAGTTTGCAATGGTTCATTGACCGGCTGTCTGTAAACAACACCTGGTGCCTTCCTTTCAAGAGGCATTAAATAGGTTTTTCCTTTAATATCTCCTTTACCATCTATTGGGGTACCAAGTGTATCCAAAACCCTTCCACATACACCTTCTCCAACTTCAATAGAAGCAATCTCTCCAGATCTTTTGACACTATCACCCTCTTTAATTGAACTTGAATCACCCATTAAAACGGCACCAACATTGTCTTCTTCTAGGTTTAGAACTAACCCTTTTACACCGCCTTCAAACTCAAGGAGCTCACCAGCTTGTGCGTTAGATAATCCATAGATTCTTGCAACACCATCACCAACTTGAAGGATGGTACCTACCTCTTCTAATTCTGAATCAGATTTAAAATTAGAAAGTTGTTCTCTAATAATTGAGGAAACTTCATCAGGTCTAATATTTGACATTTTTTTTATTTTAGTTATTTATTAATTTTTTTCTTAATTCATTTATTTTACTTGAAACAGAACAATCCATCATTTTATCTCCAATTTTTAAATTAAATCCACCCAATAAATTCTTATCAATTTTATTCTCTAAATAGATATCTTTACTTGTTACTTTCTTAGCAAAATCTGTTACAATATTTAAAGTCTTCTTATCTAAATTAAAAGTTGTGGAAATAACAGATTCTTCAATATTCATATGTTTATTGTATAACTCCTTATATTTGAGTAGTATAGCAAATGTCAAATTATCTCTCTTCCTATATATAAGATTTAATAAAAGATTTAAAGTATGTTTATTTAAGTTATTTTTAAATATTTTATTTGTTATTTCTATTTTATGATAGATTGGTATAATAGGACTTGAATATAGATTTACAACTTCTCTAGAGTCATTAAAAAACGTTATCATTAAATGAATATCTGAATTAATCTCTTCAACAATATTATTATCTATTGATAAAATTAACAATGACTTAGCATATCTCTCTGAGGCCCTGGTGTCTAACATTATTTAGAATTATTCATTTCTTTAATTAATTCATCAACATATTTTTTTTGAGACGAATCTTTACTTAACTCTTTTTTTATAATTTTTTCAGCAATATCTATAGATAGTTCTGCAAGCGTATTTTTAACATCAATCATTGCTTTATCTTTTTCGGCATCGATGACATTTTTTGCATCAGAAATTATTTTATCTGCCACTTCTTTGGCACTTTGTTTTGCGTCATCTTTCATTGAATTTGTTAATTTTTTTGCCTCAGAAATTATTTTCTCTCTTTCTTTTCTTGCCTCACTAAGCAAATCATCGTTCTTAATTTGAATGCTTATGAGTTCCTCTTCAGCCTTTTTAGCTGAATCGAGAGATTCTTCAATAAATTTTTCTCTAGCTTTCAAAGAAGTCATTATTGGCTTCCATGCAAATTTCGACAGAACTAAAAGAGTAGACAAAAAAATTACAACTTGCCAAAATAGTAAACCAGTGCCGGGTGTTAAAAGTTCCATAATTTAACCCCCTACACCAAATACAACCAAAAGTCCACCTACCATTCCACCTAAAGCAATTACTTCAATTAAAGCAGCTAATAATATCATGGGTCCTGTAATTTTATCAGATGCATCAGGCTGTCTTGAGATTGCATTCATTGCATTCCCTCCTACTAAACCTATACCTATACCAGCACCTATTGCTGCTAAGCCAGCTCCAATAACTGCTAAGCCAACATTTAATAATAAAAAACTAAGCATAATAATTAATTTTAAAATTTAACATAAAAATTTTTTTAATGTGCATCTTCAGTTGCCATTCCAATATATATTGAAGAAAAAAGTGTAAAAACATATGCCTGAATTGCAGCTACTAATAATTCAACCAGATTCAATCCAACTACAAACATAGCACTGAAAATCCCTACAAAATAACTTTGAAATATAAATGTAAATCCAATAAAACTTAAGATAACTATATGACCTGCTGTTATTGCGGCAAATAATCTGATTGTTAGGGAAATTGGTTTTGTTAATACACCAATTATCTCAATAGGTAAAATTAAAATTCTCATAGCTAATGGGATTCCGGGTGTCCAAAAAATATGTTTCCAATAATTTTTATTACCTGAGAAATTTGTAATAATAAATGTAAAAACTGCTAGGGTTAATGTAACAGCAATATTACCAGTAAGATTTGCAGCAGCAGGTAATAATCCTAGAATATTTCCAAACAAAATAAAGAAAAATAATGTCAACATATATGGTAAATATCTTTCATAATTAGAGCCAATATTTTTCTTTACAACATCATCTCTGATTAAGATTATTATGGGTTCAAATAATGCTTGAATTCCCTTTGGTACCTCATTTTTTTTAGAATAACCTCTTGCTACCAAGATAAAAACTATAATCATCAATGATGATGTTAAAATTAGAAAAAAAACATTTTTTGTTATTGATAAATCGATATATGAAGCATCAGCATCAACAGGCTTTAACTTTCCATGATAATATTTATAACCATTATATCCATTTTCTAAAGGAACATGATTATCGTCAAAAAGTTTAGATGAAGAAAATATCATAAGTCCCTTTTCCTCTGAATATATAATAATGGGTAATGGGACAGCAAAACCGTGTACTATTTCATACTGATAATCATCCAAAATATGATGCATTATCATTCCTCCCATATCGAAGGAACCTTCTTTTTTATCAGCACATATGGAAACTTTAGAGCAGAACAAGAAAAATAAAAAAAATAAAAAAGATTTACTGGAATATTTAATAATTGACATCAGTTAATTTGTATCACGCAAATTTAATAATAGAATTGATATTTCAAATACTATAAATAATAAATACACAACTAAAAAATTAATAACAAATAGTATTTCATCATTAACTCCTAAATAAAGAAAAATAAAAATAAATATGATTGAGAAAAACAACCTAAAAATTGTTGATAATAAAACCTTATATACTCCTGGAGAATTAAAAAAGTTAATTAGCCTTTTAAAAAAAAAATCAATTATGATATTGTACAAAATAATCATGTAAAAGAGACTGTGAAAAATGTAAAAATTAAAATTGTTAACAAAAACAGTTATCAAAATCAAAAAAAGGTAAAATGAAATGTTAACTGCAAAAAATCTAGACACTATTTCAATTTTTTATAGGAATAATAATAGAAAGTGAAAAAAGATATTAATGGAATAGTGATTGAGAAAATAGCAATCTGTTTAAAGAAAAAAATATCAATAGAATAACCTAAATAAAGAAACAAAATTAAAATAAAAAAAAACTGAAAACTGAGGCTTATATATTTGTAAAAACTTTTATTCATTATTGGAATCAACAGTTTCATCATCTTCATTTAATTCCTTCCCCATAGAACACGCTCCATTAAAGTTTGCACCCGATTCAATAATTAAATTATTAGTTAATATATCACCGTTGATAATAGCTGAAGATTTTAATATAAGAAGTTCTTTAATAGAAACTTTTCCAGAAACTTTTCCAGCTAATTCTGCATTTTCAGCAAAAACATTTCCATCTACGATAGAAGTTTCACCACAAACAACTTTAGAAGTTGATGATAAGTCACCCTTAATTTTACCTTCTAATCTGACATTACCCTTAGTCTCAATATTTCCCTTTAAGGTTGTTTCCTCTCCAATTATGTTATTTGAACCGTTAATCTTATCCACTATATAAATTTTTAATTAAAATAATAATACAATATTAATTATAATGAAATAAATTCAGAAGGATTTACAGATTTACCATCAAGCCACAATTCAAAATGTAAGTGAGGGCCTGATGATAAATTACCGGTATTACCAATAATTGCGATTACATCACCAGTTTTTACCAATTGTCCAACATCAACAAAAACCTTGGAATTATGTTTATATACTGAAATTAAGTTATTAGGATGTATTATACTGATAACATATCCAGTATCTCTTGTCCATGATGAAAATAGAACAGTTCCATCATAAGTTGTTTTAATTGGTTCTTCATATTTACACACAAAATCTATTCCAAAATGATTTTTATTTGGATCATAAGTAGATGATATAATTCCAGATGAAACAGGTGCCATTAATAAAAGATCTTGATTATAATTTGTCGGACTTAATAATTCATCATTGAATGAATTATTTTCAAACTGTTTTCGAAAAAAAGAATCTATTGCATTAAAACTAGGTGGTGTGTTTTGGGGACTATTTAAATATTCATTTTTATTATAATCCAATGAATTATTCTCTCTTCCTGATAGAACTGTCATAATATTTTCAATATATTGATCTTTAATTTTTGACTCGTTGATAAGTGAGTCAATAGAATTTGAAAGTGCTATAAGTTCTTCATTAGATTTTTTTTGTGCATATCTTGGATCAAACCATTTACTTAAAATTGTTGTTGACAAAAAAAAGGATATTAAAAATACGAAAGATATTAGCAGAAAAATAAATGAAATTAAAGTAAGGTTTGAAAATTGAAAAATTGAAATTTCTCTAAAATCTCTTTTATTTCTAAAAACTACTTCTAATCTACTTTTTAACCACTTTAATATGTTTGAATTCAATTTGTATAAATTTTTAAAGTATAAAAATAATTATTTAATGATATCGTTTGTATAATGTTTAAATTAAATGATGAAAAATTTATATTTAGTTACATTATTTTTTTTCTATTCATGTAATTCTATATTAAAAACGGCTTACGATGATACAACGGCTCGTTATAATGCTTATTTTCTTGCAAAAGAAGAAATAAAAAGCATAGAAACAGATTACCAAAAAAATGAAAAAGAAAATTATGACAGCTTGATAGATTTAACATATAAAATCGATACGAATTCCATATCAAATATTAACGAAAGAACTGAAAATAGCATTAAAAAACTATCAATTCTAATACAAAGACAAATCAACTCGAAATATGTTTACCCAAGTTATGCATTAATTGGTAAATCAAGACTTCTAAATTTAGATTTAAAAGAATCTATAACAACACTTAAATATGTTAATTCCAAATCGAATAATGAACAAGCAAACTTGATGGCTCTTGTTTATCTGCAAAGAGCATATACTGAAAACGAAGATTATAATTCTGCATTACAAGTAAACAAATATCTCGAGAATAAAAATATGAATAATGATTTAAGAGTTGAACACTATAAAAATTCATTTCAGTTATTTAAAAATATTAATGATGAAATTAAAATATTATCAACCCTAAAAAATCTTCAAAAATTAAAATTGAAGAAAAAATTTTTAAATAAAGTAAATTTTGCTTTAGGTCAAACTTATTATTATAAAGATTCTCTTAATCTATCAAAGGAATATTTTCAAAAAAGCATAAAAAATAATTCAGACATTAATATGGGTTTTTATGCAAGAATTTATATTGCTAAATCATTTGATTTATCGGACGAAGAAAAAGCCATTAAATCTTTTAAAAAACTTTTGAAAGATAAAAAGAATCTTGAGTATCAAGATAGAATTTATTACGAGATGGCAAGATATTATCTTAAGAATAATAAATATGATGAATCTATTAAAAACTTTCAAAAAGCAATAAGACTAAATATATCAAACAAAGAAGTTTTATTTAACTCTCATTTGGAAATAGCAAACATATTCTATGAGAAGAAAAATAACTACATCATAGCACAGAAATATTATGATAGTGCAGTTACGAACATAAATCGCGAAAATGAATATTTTGATAAAATCAAAAAGAGAAGTGGTGTCTTAAATAACTTAATTAAAAATCTAGATGTTATTTCCAAAAATGATAGTTTATTGGATTTGATAAAACTACCAGAAGAAGAAATTAAAAAGATAATAAATATCAAGATAGCTAAGGAAAATAAAAAAAGAGAAAAACAGAAAAGGATAATCAATCAAAGCTATAATATGTCTGAGGAGCCAATGATTATAAAAATAAAAACAGATGAAGGTGTATGGTATTTTGATAACCCAATTTTAATTAGTAATGGAATTAGAGAGTTTGAAATTAAGTGGGGTAAAAGAGATTTAGTCGATAATTGGAGATTTATTTCAAAAGTGGTATTTAAAATATCTGAAGAAACAAACGAGGAAGAGGATCTCGAAGACTTAAAAGAAGAGGAAAATGAAAAATCAGATGGAGTAGATAAATTATATAGTAAATTACCTTTTACAGAAGAAAATAAGGAGAAATTATATGTAGAAATAGAAGAAGCATTAGCAGAAGTAGGAAAAATTTATATACAGAAACTAAATGAAATTGATAAAGGAATTAAATCACATTTAAAATTCATTGAACGTTTCCCAAATTCATTAAAATTAGCTGACATTTATTATCAATTATTTCTAATCGCAGAAAATAAAAATGATTATAAAAATATTATTTTAAATAAATTCCCAAATTCAATTTTTTCAAAACTCATTATAAATCCTAATTATGAAATAGATGAATTTAAGGAATACAATTATTTATTAAATATTTATAAGGACCTTTACCAATCATTAACTAATGACAAGAATGAAGTTGTAATTAGTAAAGTGGATTCCTTATCCAACATTTATCAAAAGAGTATTGTTTTTCAAAATATACTATTATTGAAATCAATAGCAATTGGTAAAAAGGAAGGTAACTTTTCTTTGCAATATGAGCTAAAAAATTTCCTGAATAAAGCAACAGAAAAATCGGCAATAGAATTTGCAAAAAGTTTATTAAAATCGGCAGAAAAGGTTCATAAAGAGTTTGTTTACAGTGGACTACCAAAATTCAAAAAAAATATTACCAAAAGATTCTTTTTAGCTATTATTAATGATTTGGAGGATTCAGCATATTTAAATCAACTTGACGGAATATTATTAGATATTGACAAAAAATATTATAGAGATACCTACTTTCTAAAAGATGGAATAGTATTTGATATTATTGGTTCTGATGATAATAACTTAATTGAAAATATCAATAAAAAATTCAAAGAAGTAAATTTAATTGAAGATAAAGAAGTAAATGCTAATTTTGTTATTAGTGAAAAAAATTTAAATCTAATTTTTAAGTCAAAGAATTTTGAAGAATTTGAAAAGTTTTATATAAATGAGGGTAATTAAAAAAGTTATATTTGGATTATGGATATTTGTGATATTATCTATATTTTCAATAATATTTCTAATTGTTTCTGTAAGCTATAACCCATTTAATCTATTTGGAGAAATGCCAAGTTTGGAAGACCTTGAAAAACCAGAATCCGAATTATCTTCCGAGTTATATTCTTATGACAACGTATTATTAGGTAAGTATTTTAGATATAATAGATCACCAATAACCTTTAATGAATTATCAAATGAATTAATAACAACCTTACTAGTAACAGAAGATATTCGTTTTTATGAACATTCAGGAATTGACTTCAAAGGATTAGTAAGAGCCTCATACGGTGTTTCAAAATATATTATTACGATAGGAAATAGCGAATTAGAAGGGGGTGGTAGTACAATAACACAACAACTAGCAAAAAACTTATTTAAAATAAGAAGAGAAAAAAAAGGAAAACTAAGTGATATACCGTTTATAGGTTTAGTAATTTCAAAAGTTAAGGAATGGATAGTATCAATAAAGCTAGAAGAGTTTTATACAAAAAAAGAGATTTTAGCTATGTACTTAAATACAGCAGAATATGGCAGCAATTCTTATGGAATTAAGGTAGCATCAAAAACATATTTTGACAAAATACCCTCAGAACTAAATTTTAATGAATCATCAATAATTGTTGGATTATTAAATAAACCAACAAAATATAATCCATATTTCAACCCAGAAAACGCATTAGAAAAGAGAGCTGAAATATTTTATAATTTATTTAAATATAATGTAATTAACAGGGTAGAATATGATTCCTTGAGGATTTCAGGTTTAAATTTAAAATATAAAGTCGAAAATCAAAATGTTGGTCAAGCTACATACTTCAGAACTGTTGTTAGAAACTATTTAATTAACTGGGCTAATGAAAATAAATACGATTTATTTTCTGATGGATTAAAAATTTATACTACAATTGATAGTCGAATGCAGGAAATAGCTGAAAATGCAGTTTCAAATCAAATGAAAAAACTTCAAAAAACTTTTGATAAGCATTGGAATGGGAAAAACCCCTGGATTGACGAAAAGGGTTTTGAAATAAAAGATTATTTAAAAAATACTATTAAAAGAACACTATATTATAAGACTCTCTTAAAGAAAAACAAAAATGATACAACAAAAGTATTTGAGCTATTAAATAAAAAGAAAAATATGAAAGTGTTTAGTTGGGATGGAGAAAAGGATACAGTTTTTAGTATAATGGATTCTCTGAAATATTATAAAAATTTTTTACAAGCAGGTTTTGTATCAATAGAACCAAAATCAGGATATATCAAAGCTTGGGTTGGCGGTATCAACCATAAATTTTTTAAATATGATCATGTTAAGCAAGGAAGAAGACAGCCAGGCTCAACCTTCAAGCCAATAGTATATGCTGCTGCAATTGACAATGGGTACTCCCCATGTTATCCGGTTGTAGATGCCCCTGTTGTATTTGAATTACCAGGACAAGATCCTCCATATTGGAGACCAGACAATCATAACAGCAAATGGACTGGCGAAACAATGACCCTTAGAATGGCTATGGCCAAATCAGTTAATTCCATTACTGCATTTATAACAAAAAAGTTATCTCCAAATACTATAATTGACTACGCTAGAAAGTTGGGGATAAAAAGTAAACTTGACCCTGTACCTGCAGTCTGTCTTGGTGCAGGAGGTGATGTATCTTTATTTGATCTTGTTGGAGCATACAGCACTTTTATAAATAAAGGAATATGGACTGAACCATTTTTTATTTCAAGGATTGAAGATAAATATGGTAATTTAATTCAAGAATTTGTACCAACTAAACAAGAGGCTCTTAGTGAAGAGACTGCATTTTTAATGCTTCACATGTTAAAAGGATCTAAAGAGGAAGAAGGAGGAACTGCACGAGGTTTAAATCCAGAATTAACATTTGACAATGACGTAGGAGCAAAAACAGGAACAACTCAAAATGCATCTGATGGATGGTTTGTAGGGGTTACACACAACTTAGTTTCAGGAGCATGGGTAGGTGGAGATGATAGAAGTATACACTTCAGAGATTGGGTGTTCGGTCAAGGAGCTAGAACAGCTATGCCAATTTGGCAAGAATATATGTTAGAAGTATATAATAATAATGATCTTCAAATAAGTAAAGGGAGATTTGACAAACCAACTAAACAGATAAATGTTGAATTAGACTGTTCTGTTTACAGTGGAAAAAACAAAAAAGATAGTACTGGAGTTATTCTAGAAGAAATTAAAGCATCTGATATTTTTTAATGATCAATATTAAAACAACTGAACTACCAAAATCACCTGGCATTTATAAATTTCTAAATAGTAAAAAAGAAACCATATATGTTGGTAAATCAAAAGATCTAAGCAAGAGAGTAAAAAGTTATTTTCAGAAAAATATTCCTAATAGAAAGGTTAAAAATATGATAAGTGAAGTCGATGAGATAAAATTTATTCTATCTGACACAGAACACGACGCATTACTTCTTGAAAACTCATTCATAAAGAAAAATAAACCGAAATACAATATACTTTTAAGAGATGACAAAACATATCCGTGGATTTGTATTAAAAAAGAAAAATTTCCAAGAATTTTTCTTACCAGAAAAATAACAAATGATGGTTCAAATTACTTTGGTCCATACACAAATGTAAAATCAATTAATAAGCTTCTAAGTTTAATTAAAACATTGTATCCTATTCGGTCAGAAAACTACAATTTTACACAAAAACAAATAAACCAGAATAAGAAAGATTTTTTTCTGAAATGCCACAAAAAAAACGGAATGACATTGATTCTTGGATTTACAGAAAGTCCATTAAAAGACAATGAAAGTTTTATTTCAGAGAAAGAATATTTAAAAAATGTAAAGCATGCTAAGGATATATTGAATGGTAAATTTGATAATATAAAAAAAGACCTTAACCAGGAAATGATCAAGCATTCAAAAAAATTACAGTTTGAAGAATCACAATTAATAAAAGAAAAATTACTTCTTCTAGAAAATTATAAATCAAAATCTATAATTGTAAATGATCAAAAAAATAATTTAGATATTTTCGGTATTGTTGATAACGATGCTTATTACTTTATTAATTATATGAAAATCATGAATGGAACTGTAATTAGCTCTGATACATTTAAGTTCCGAAAAAAAATAAAAAATATTTCAGAGTTAAGACAAATCCTATTTAATATAAGATCAAAATATAACAGTCATAAAAATGAGATTATATCAAATATTAATTTAAATAAAATTATATCTGATAACATAAACACTCATGTTCCTCGTATTGGTGAAAAAAAGAAACTAATAGATATGAGTCTAAAGAACATCTTATTTTTTAAAAAAAACTTATATAATGAGAAAAAAGAAAGAAAATCTAAAAGATTAGCTTTACTAATTGAACTTAAAAATAAACTAAGCTTAAAAAGTATTCCTTTTCATATCGAATGTTATGATATTTCAAACATACAAGGTAAAAATACTACTGCATCACTTGTAACATTTCAAGATGGGTATCCAAATAAGAAGGAATATAGAAAATTTAAGATAAAAGATATTGATAAGCCTGATGACTTCGAGTCTATGAGACAAGTAATAAGAAGAAGGTACAAAAGAGTAATCGAAGAAAACCTACCATATCCTAATTTAATTATTATTGATGGTGGAAAGGGTCAGTTAAGTTCTGCCTGTGAGGCATTGAAGGAATTAAATATTTATAATAAAATGAATATAATCGGTTTAGCTAAAAAACTTGAGGAAGTATATTTACCAAATGATAGTATACCTATACTATTAAATAAAAAATCATATTACCTTAAACTTTTACAACAAATTAGAAACGAGGCACACAGATTCGCTATAAATTATCACAAACATTTAAGAAGTAAAAAATTTCTAAGATCAGGAATTGAAAACATAAAAGGAATTGGTGAAAAAACAAGATTAGTGCTAATCAAAAAGTTTGGATCCAATGATGGAATTAAAAAAGCAAAAATAGAAGATATTATTGGTGTTATTGGGAAAAAAAAGACAGAGAAAATTCTAAATTTTTTGAAAAAATAACAAATTAATATTCCCAAAGATTGGCCTCCCACTCCATAAGTTCCTGTTCAACTTTAAAGCTAGCCATTATACCTTCTTTTCTTGAATCGTTATATAATTCTGAAACACGTATATCGTCAGCATTGGCAATTTTTACTATAATACCTTTAAATAATCTTAGTAAGAAAGCATCAGCGAGGTTTTTGTGTTGAGCTATGTTTCTCTCATTGTACCAAATGGCCTCTTTTGGCATTGATTTAAACAAGTTGTAAAGGTCAATAAATCTAAAAGATGCAACTGGTTTTTCTACACCTGAATTATTATAAAAACTGTCTCCTGGAAGATACATCGATACAGACTGTATATCAAAATAGATTCTAGAATGAACTCTATCAAAATATAAATCTTCTTTGATCTCAAATATTGAAAACTCTCTGTTTGGAATAAATATTGGACCAGCTTCTTCTATTACTTCTTCCTCTTCAGCAAAAGGATCAGCTTCACCAAACCCTGAAAAGGGATCATCATCTATAAAATCTGAACCACCAAAAGGATCCTCTTCCTCAAAAGTCTCTTGCTGGATATTGGTAAGAAAATCTTCTCTATTCATAATATTGGTATCTTTAACCGAATCACTCATATATGGTATTAACACACCTCTTTGAACGGCTTCGATAATTATCTTTGATAGCTCTCTATTAATAGCAAAGAAGGGCTTATTTTGCTTTTCCATCAAATCAACTCTTCTCCATAAGGTTCTTTTCCACATAAGATATGACTCGTGGACTTTTCTTATTGATAACGGATTATATCCGTTAGACATCTCTGACTGTGAGTAGATTTTCAGTTCAGGAACTACTAATAGGAAAATAAACAGAACAAAAATTTTAATGATTTTATTCATCTTTATTACTTAAGTGGTATAGTTATAACTCTAGGTGCAAAATTATTAAACTGTTCAACCTCACCCCTGAAGTTTGCTCTTGCAACCTTCTTAATTTCAATTACAATATTATCACCTTTTCTTCTTCCAGGTAGCTGGTTAAGGTTAACGTTTTTGTTTCTAATTCTTCTTGTTGCAACTCCTCTTCCAGCCCTTGCAAGAATAACTTCTGCTTCTTGAACTTGAAATCTTGCATCTTTAGGTAAAAATTCAGCAAAACTTGCATCTGCAACTGCATCTAATGTAAAGCTAGGAGTGTTTGCAGCAATACCAGTTTTTAAGTCAATATCTTTACCCCTTACTCTCGCCTTAATCTCAGGTGCAGGGATTTGCCTAACACCAAAAGATTGTGATCCAATAAAATTACCAGCATTACTTACATTTAAACTAACTTTATTAGACTTTGGTATAATAGTAATTTGCCCTGCTTTTGACCCTCTTTGAACATCTCCACCACTTGCTGAAAAGCTTGGGTTGTACTCAGATCCTAACGCAGGAACATTAACTTGTATTTCGTTTCCGCAGTTCAAATATAGAGCTTGGACAGAAGCTGATTGAATTTGAATTACCGGTCTAGCTACAAAATATTCTACAGTATCGACGAAAGTTGTGTCTCTACCACCCGGTAAAGTAACACTTATAGTTCCTATGTAATTTTGTTTAGATAACCCCTCTCTATCATATTGTCCACCCTTGGCAATAAACTCATATGAACCTCTTCCGTTTGAGACCTCTAAAGTATCTCCATCGGCTGTCATAACTGGAACAATCGCTGATGAAGCGGCAGACAAAAATAGTTGTGTTTTATATTTTGCACCAGCTGCTACTACTTTTTGATCAGGTAATGTTGTTAACGTAACAACATCAAATTTTAAATCTGCTGCACCTACTGTGGCCGCAAGCCTATCTAATGCTTTAATCTCAAGATTGATAACATCTGACTGTAGTTGACTAATTGTGGCGAGTCCTGCACCTGCAGAAGTACCAAATCCAAAGTTTAACGATGTGAATGAGGGGTCGGTTGGAGGATCATCTGCATACATAGGTATCTGATCTGCATTCCTTGCTAAATCATTTACACCTGAATTTTCGTCTCCTTCATATATTGAATCCTGAACAAAAGTTGAAAAATCGTTTATCATTATCTGTAACTCCTGTCCATTATTTAGGCCATTATTATCCTCATCTTTTTGCATATAACTATACACAAAATCGATGTTTTTATATCCTTTTATACCTGTCTTCGAATCTTTTCCACCTGTTTCTTCAACTATCTCATCCTTAATGTCAGTCATGAAATTGACTAAATCGTTGGATTTTTCTCTCACAGATTCAGAAAGCTTCATAACTTTAATATCTTCATTCCTATTCCCCGAATCTTCAACAGCTGCCTTAATGGATTCAATTTTTCTAGAATTATCAACAAGTTTCTCTGAGTTAGTAGACTCGAAACTATTATTAATCATTATAAACTTCTTTAAAACTTTTGTGTCAACGTTTAATGCTAACATAGCAATTAACACGATGTACATCATGTTAATCATCTTCTGTCTTGGGCTATCACCACCTGCCATTTTATTAGTATTTTAAGTTATTAAACAAAATTTATTTATGCATGGCATCGTACATGCCAACATAAATTTTATTAAGCTTACTTAGATTTTCGGTCAAATCTTGAAGCTCTTTTTGTAACTTCAAAGCGTCATTCTGCGCTTTTGACATATTTGAAGCAGTTTCTGTCAGTTGACCTGAGGCTGTTACAATCGCCCCAAGTGATGAGGAAGCACTTTTGAGATTATTTTTATATTCTTCAGTTAATCCAACAGCTTCTTTTACACTTGATGAAGAGTTTGCCAAATCTTTAGCAGTATCAGATATTGTCATATACGAATCATTTACAGATTGAAGAGACTGGGTAGCTCCTTTAATACTATCTTCATACGCCTTTGCAGCAACAGATGCTCCTGCTAAATCATTTATGTTATTAGCTTGAGCGGCCATTTTTTTCATGCCATCACCAACAGACTTTAATATCGCTGGATCCAATTTTGCCTCTTTCATAATATTACTAACCTGACCAGCTGAGCTAGAACTACTATCAGGGCTTAATTGTGGGTATACTTTACTCCAATCCCAATCGTGACTGGTTGGAGGATCGAATGCACTTAAAACAAATATCAGAGCCTCAACACCAAGACCTAAAATTAACATTATGTTTGCACCAGGCCAGCCTTGTAATTTAAATAGAGCTCCAAGTATTACAACAGCGGCACCTAGACCATAAATTACGTTCATATTATCCTCATTCTGGATCCAAGCCAGAACAGGATTGCTTGATTTTTTCTTAGTAATCATTTTTATATAGTGTTTAAGTTATTTTTTAAAATTAATTTTTTTTTTTTAAAAACCTTCTAAATTTCTTCCTAAATGAGGCATAGCAGTTCTAAACCCTATGAATGCTCTTGTTGAATCTTTATACTCATAAGTTCTACTTGACACTTCAATAAAGAAAGCAATATCTTTCCATGACCCGCCTCTAATTACTTTTTGTGCATTTTCGTCATCTCTATAGATTGGGTTTAGATCCCACACAAGAGGATTATATGAGTCAATATAGGCGTCTTCACACCACTCAGCAACATTTCCTGACATATCATATAATCCAAAATCGTTTGGAAAAAATACACCTACTGGAGATGTATAAGCATACCCATCATCTACGTAATTACCTCTACCTGGCTTAAAATTAGCTAAGACACATCCTCTAGAATTTCTAGTGTAAGGATTTCCCCAGGGATATTTTGCATTATTTCTTCCGCCACGAGAAGCATATTCCCATTCAGCTTCTGTGGGTAATCTGAAGGAGGGGTAAGGATACAAACCTTCTTCTTCTCTGTAGGAGTTCAAAAAAAATGTTCTCCATCTTGTGAATTCTTTTGCTGACTCCCATGAAACACCAACAACAGGATAATCATCAAACCTTGGATGATCCCAATAATATGCTAGAAGGGGATCCCCGTAATGATGTGTAAAGTCACTAGACCAAACTGTGGTGTCAGGCTTCAAAGTTTCAAGAGTAACACCCTCAGGCAGCTCATATTCAGGGTTATCTTCTATGTATTGAATAAACTGCCTATATTCATCATTAGTAATTTCTGTATCGTCCATGTAAAATGCACTTATCGTTACTTGTCTATTAAAATTACTTTGGTCACTTTGAATATTTTCATCAGATTGTCCCATATAAAATCTTCCAGTTGGTATGTATACCATGCCATATTGAGCTGACATCTCAAAACCTTGTCTGTCGGTAGTTCCGACTAACTGACCTCTAGGATTTTTTTTACTTGAACCTCCTCCTAAAAGACCACAACCTGTTATAAAGATTACAGATATCAAAACAAAAATGTTTATAAAATTTTTATCTGGTGATTTCATAAGTAAATGCAAAGTTAAAACTTAACTTTAAAATATCTAAATTATTGTTCTGATTGATTAATTTATGTTAGTAAGTAGCTCAAATATACAAAATATAGAGCTTTTATATATTTTAAAATATTTAATATATAAATCTTGGTGTTCTAATTGGTTTTTTTAACTCTAGTGTTGGCAAATCATATCTAATAACTAACTCGTGTGAGGTAGGAGCTTTTGCTTTTACATTGTGAACCACATAATCAAATGAATATCCTAAATATAATTTCTTAGTCTTTAAAAAACTATATCCCAAAAATCCAACTATAGCTTCATTATATCTATATGATAAACCAAAATTCATTCTATCTTGATACGTTATCACACCACTAACATCAAAAGTATAAGCTTTGAGATCACTTCTTATTAATATAAATGGCTCAAGTTTTGTATATCGATTTAATTCTATATTATATTTTCCAAAAATTGAGTAGCTAATTAAATCTTTATTAATTAAATCATCTACTCCAAAGTCGAAAGATGGTTGGGTTAAATTTTCTATACCTAAACTCAATAAAATTAAATTATTAAAATATGATATTCCTAAACTTAAATCAGGTTTTGATTGAGAATCTTTAAGAGCAAGATTAAAAGGATCAGAAGGATCAACAAATACTAAAGAATTAAAATCCATTGTTGCAGTTTTATAATTTGGAGAGATACTCAATGAAACATATGAGTTTTTTATTTTTTTTCTGTAAGAAAAGTAAGGAGACAAGATAAATGTTTCCTTAGGACCTAAATTGTCAGAGATTAAATTAAATCCATAAGAGAAAGACTTTACTCTATTTTTAAGGTTTAGAGATAATATACCTGTATTAGGTGCCTTACTTAAAGACATTAAATTCGATGGAGTATAATTAGACCACTGATTTCTATACACAAATGAAACTGAATTTTTATTTGTGTAAGAATTAAGGCTTGAATTTACAATTCCTGGGTTTACAAAATATGTGCTGAAATATGGGTTTTGTTGGGCATGAGAAAGAGAAAAAATATTTAGATAAAATATTAAAAAAAAATAAAACCTACGCATTTGATTGCTTGATATATAATTCAATTGCTCTTGTCATTGAAGTGATATCTTTCGTGGGTGCTTTGATATCTAATTTTAGATTGTTTTCTTTTATTGCTTTAGCGGTATTTTTTCCAAAACCAGCTATTCTGGTATTATTTTGTTCAAAATCAGGAAAATTTTTTATTAAAGAGTCAATACCATATGGAGTATAAAATACAAGTATATCATAAAATACTTTTTTTAATTTTTTTAAATCACTTGGTACTGTGTTATATATAATTGCCTCCGAGTATATACAATCGCTCTCTTTTAGAAATGTAGATATTGTATCTCTTGTGATATTTGAACAAGGAAAAAGGTATTTTTCATCTGGAAACTTTTTCATTGTCTCTTTCATTACATCAAGTAACTCAGCAATAGTTCTTATACCAGTAAATATTTTTCTTTTTCTAATCACAATATACTTCTGTAAATAATTTGCTGTTTGATCTGAGATACAGAAATATTTCATATCTGTAGGTATTGTAACATTCATACCTTCAGCAATTCTAAAAAAATGATCTACAGCATTCCTACTTGTAAATATAATTGCGGTATGATTGAGTATATTAATTTTCTGTTTTCTGAATTCTTTTATTGAAACAGGATCAATTTTAATAAATGGTACAAAATCAATTTTCAAATCGAATTGTTTTGCCAGTCTCAGAAAAGGAGAATTTGGATCTTTTGGCTTTGGTTGATCAACTAAGACTGATTTAACAGGAAGGAGCCTTTTTTTATCATATTTAATTTCACTCATAGATCAAATTTTTTGCCACAAAGTTAATAAATTGAAATCAATATTACATCAATTAAAATAGTTCAATATAATTTCAAAATATTTGAGAAAATTCATAGAATCAAAAAAAATAATAGAGGGTAGCATATCTGATAATAATATCAAAAAAATAATTTTTAGTTTTTTGCCACTTTCAACTTTCATAGAAAAGTTATAAAGCATAAGTGGCCTTAAAATAATTAAAATCAATTTTGTTACTATAAAGATCATAAATGCATATTCAAATGGTAATAATAAATAAGATAAAAAACTAAAAGAGATTGCAAGAAAAGATATATTTAACGTTAATCTTATGAAATTAATTGTATAAATTTTTTTAAACTTATTCGAGAATTTATTGAAAAAAAACAATAGATGAATTACCAGTATACGAGTATAGGAGAATAAAAAAATAAGGGTTGAAAGAAAAAATAATAACCTAAGGAAATGAATATTCTCGAAAACACTAAAAAGACTATTTTTTGAATCAGTAATTATAAAACTATAAAAAAATGACATTACTATAGAATAAATAAATATTGGAAAGATATTTTGAAAACTAAATAGGCCATCTCTATAAAAAAAATCCTCTTTATTTCCCATATAAATTATGTGATTTAAATTAAAATACTTTTTAAAAAAAAATGGGCTCCTATTTTTATAATAAATTAGTAATAGTGATATAATAAATATCGATATTAGGATTGAGTTATAGTCGTATTTTGTTTTTAACTGAATTAAAAGATCAATATGTCTGGAATCTATATCCATATACCATTTTGTAAGCAGGCATGTATATATTGTAATTTCCATTTTAGTCTTAAGGACAATTTTTCTGAAATTGTTAGTTGTATATTAACCGAAATTGAATTGAATCAAAAAAAAATTACTAAAAATAAAATATCATCAATTTATTTTGGAGGCGGGACACCGTCACTAATAAGCATTAACCAATTAAAAAATATCCTCAATTGTCTTATTAATAATCATGAATTAAGTCCTGAGTGTGAAATAACAATTGAAGTTAATCCTGATGATGCTACTATTGAAAATATAAAATCTTGGAAAAATATAGGATTTAACAGGATAAGCCTAGGTATACAAACTTTTGATGATGATCATTTAAAAGTAATAAATAGAGCCCACAACAGTAATCAAGGAATATCAGCTATAAAAAATGTAAAAAGAGAATTTAAAAATTTTTCTATTGATTTAATGTTTGGAATTCCTGGATCAACAATTGAAAAATTGAATAACGATTTGAAAATGATAAAAAAATATGAACCTCCACATATATCAATATATAGTTTAGATGTTGAGAAAAAAACGAAGTTATACGAAATGATAAAAGGAAATAAAATCGAACTTCCGTCAGACAAATTAATTTCTAATCAATTTGATCTAATTTTTAATGAGATGGATAGAATGGGCTACATCAATTATGAAATTTCTAGTTTTTGTAAAAATGGTTTTGAATCAAAACATAATTCAAAATACTGGTCTAACGAAAAATATCTTGGATACGGTCCAGGAGCACATTCATATGACAAAAAGTATAGATATTGGAATGTTAATAATAATATCGAATATGTAAAAAAAATTCGAGGTGAAGTTTCAGTTTTTGAAAAAGAAGAGTTAACAGAAACCCAAAAAATAAATGAGTACATAATGACAAAAATGAGAACAATAGAAGGAATAAACTTCAGAACCCTTAAAGAGAATATGAAATTTAATTTGGTTGTAAATAAAAAAAAAGAAATAGAGTTTATGAAAAAAATAAATATAGTTAAAGAAAAAAATAAAAATTTGGTTTTAACTAATGAAGGAAAAAAAAATCTTGATTATGTTATCGAGAAGCTAACTATTTGACTAATTCTTTTTCCAGAAATTTAGAAGTCTCACCAATATTTATCTTAACTACCTTTTCAGGGTTCCCCTCAACAACAATTTCACCACCGGAATCACCACCTTCAGGCCCCATATCAATTATATGATCAGCACATTTTATTACATCCATATTATGTTCGATAATTATAACAGTATTACCCTTTTCAACAAGCCTATTAATTACCAACATCAAATTTTTTATGTCATTAAAATGAAGTCCTGTGGTAGGTTCATCTAAAATAAATAAAGTATCCCCAGTATCTTTTTTGTATAACTCAGATGCCAATTTAACTCTTTGTCCTTCCCCGCCTGATAACATTGTTGATTGCTGACCTAAAGATATATAACCTAAGCCAACATCGTTTAATGCCCCTAATTTTTTATATATTTTTGGTTGGTTACTAAAAAATGAGACAGCTTCTGAAACTGTCATTTCTAATACATCTGAAATTGACTTTCCCTTAAATCTAACCTCAAGTGTATCTCTATTATATCTTTTACCTTGACATGAATCACACTTAACATACACATCGGAGAGAAAATCCATTTCAAACTGTTTCAAGCCACCCCCCCTACAATCCTCACATCTCCCCCCTTTAACATTAAATGAAAATGCGCCTTGTTTCAGCGCTCTAATTTTGGATTCCGTTAGAGATGAGAATAGGTTTCTAATTTCTGTAAAAACACCTGTGTAAGTTGCAGGGTTTGATCTTGGAGTTCTTCCAATAGGAGACTGATCCACTTCAATAATTTTATTAATGTTTTCTATTCCCTCAATTTTTAAATATGGAAGAGGTTTTTTTCTAGATCTATAAAGTTCCTTCTTAATAATTGAGGATAATGTTCCATGAATCAATGATGACTTTCCACTCCCAGAAACACCCGTAACACATATTAATTTACCTAATGGAAATTTACAATTTATATTTTTTAGATTATTACCGTTTGCTCCATACAGATTTATGGATTTACCATTTCCTACCCTCCTATAAGTTGGTGTGCCAATGTCTAACTTTCTATTTAAAAATTTAGATGTTGTAGTATTTTTATTTAAGAAAATTTTGGGCTTACCTTGAGCAACAACAATCCCCCCATCCTTTCCAGGCCCCGGTCCAATGTCAATAATATGATCAGCTTTTATCATCATATCCCTGTCGTGTTCAACTACAATTACAGTATTGCCTAAATCTCTCAATTTTTTTAAGGAATTTATCAATTTATTGTTATCCCTTTGGTGCAGGCCTATACTAGGTTCATCAAGTATATATAAAACACCTACTAACTTTGTTCCAACCTGGGTTGCTAATCGTATTCGCTGTGCTTCACCACCTGAAAGTGTTCTAAGCGGTCTATCTAAACAAAGATAATCAAGTCCAAGATTTATTATTAATTCAACTCTTTGCTTAATTTCTTTTAATATAGGCTCCGCTATTTGCTTTTGATTCTTTTCAAAAAAACCGTTAGCCTCATCTATCCAAAGACTAAATTCCTTTATACTCATAGAGTTTAGATCAGATATAGATGAGTTATTAATTTTAAAATTTAAAGAGTCTTTTTTTAAACGTTTTCCTTCACATTCCGAACAACTTTCTTTTGTAATAAAATCATCCATAAATTCCTTTGATTTTCCTGCTCTAAATTTTCGAGTCTTTTGAATAAAACCAACAACTCCATCAAATTGAGTGTGCCACAAGGTGCCCGGATATTTAGTTGATTCTACTGCTACGTCTACATTTTTTCCATATATAATTTTATTCAAAAGTTCTTTAGGCAGATTATTAATTGGTGTAGAAATGTCAAAACCCTCTTTTTTTAATATTGATTCTATTTTTTTGAAAATCCACATATCTCTGTACTGGCCCAATGGAATTATACCACCCCTACTTATACTTAGGCTTGAATCTTCTATAATTGAATCTACATGCACATGATCTTCCTCCCCAAGACCCTTACAACTTTTACACCATCCATAAGGCGAATTAAATGAAAAGCTATTTGGTGAAGGTTCCTCATAAGAAATCCCTGTTTGTGGATCGACAAGATTTTTAGAAAAAAAAGTTGAATTATTTTTTTCATCAATGATATACAAGGTCTTATCTCCGCTCTTTAAAGCTAATTCTATTGATTCTTTTAGCCTATTAATATTACTTTGACTTATTTTTAGTTTATCAATTACTATCTCGATGTCATGAATCGTGTACCTATCTAATTGAAAGTTTCTCTCAATTTCGATAATCTCACCATCAACTCTAACATTTGTAAATCCTTTTTTTCTAATTTGAATAAAAAGTTCTTTGTAGTGCCCCTTCCTCCCCTTAACTACAGGAGCTGCCAAAACCACTTTTTTTTCATTAAACTGGTTTAAGACACTGTTAACTATCTGGTCTATCGTCTGAATGACCATTTTCTCACCTGATTTATAAGAATAAGCAGTAGATGCTCTTGCATAAAGAAGTCGTAGAAAATCATAAATTTCTGTGAGCGTTCCAACTGTAGATCTTGGATTTCTTGAAGTTGTTTTTTGCTCAATAGATATAACTGGAGACAGTCCGTTAATCTTGTCAACATTTGGTCTTTCTAATGTCCCTATAAATGATCTTGCATACGCAGAAAAACTCTCCATGTACCTTCTTTGACCTTCAGCATAAATTGTGTCAAAAGCTAGCGAGCTTTTCCCACTCCCAGAAACACCAGTTATCACTACAAGTTTATTTCTCTCGAAAGAAACATCAATATTTTTTAAATTATTTTCTCTTGCACCAAAAATTTCAATTGAGTTTTTCATTAATTACTATAAATATTTTTAAGAGCAGAACTTATTCTTTCATAAGAATATTTAAAGCCCACAGTCTGAATTTTTTTTGATGAAACATTCAATCCATTCAAAACGAGTGAGGAGAGCTCACCGAATAATAGTTTTATAATGAAAGAAGGAGCTTTTAAAAATTTTGGATAACTAGGTCTATTTAAAACATTTGATAATTCATGGGTAAATTTTTCATTTGTTATTACATTGGGAGCTACCGCGTTATACACTCCGCTATATTCTTTTTTAATCATACATTCTTTAATCATATCAATTAGATCTTTGATATGAAGCCAACTTATTGCCTGCTTTCCGTTACCAATGGGTACACCGAGAAAGAATTTAAAAATAGGATAAAGTTTTTTGAGAACTCCGCCTTTTTCTGACAATACAAGACCTATTCTGAAAATTACTGTTCTAATTCCTAATTTCTTAAATTCTAATGATTCTTTCTCCCATTTTTCTACAACATTTGATAAGAAATCTTTACCTCTGTGATCTTTTTCATCTTGTTGAAAGATGGTATTTTTTTTATAGTACCCAGTGGCCGAAGCACCAATATATAGTTCAGGTCTATTGTTTAACTCTTTTATTTTTTTAAATAATAATTTAGTCGAATTAATTCTACTGCTCAGTATTTTGTTTTTATAATTTTTAGTCCATCTTGATCCATCAATTGAAGCGCCAGCAAGGTTGATTACATAGTTAATTTGTTTTATGCTTGTTAAATCTAATTGACCATTTTCGGGATCCCAATTAATATAATTGACCCCTTCTTCAACCCTTGTATTTGATCTTGTTAATACATATATACTATAATTACTATTATGTATAGATTTGATAAAAGATTTTCCAATAAGACCAGTACCCCCAGTAATTAAAATAGATTTCATATTATTACAAATATTTTTACTACGTATATAATATCGTTTATGATTTCAATTATAAGACTAATTGTTTTTTTTATTATGATTTCCATTCAATCTTTTGGAAATGTAAGCAATAAAAACTCGCCACTATTTAAACTACTTTTTACACATACATATGAAAATAAAATCGAAATAAATGAGATCCCTTACGAAGCACTGGCTATTGATATATTATTACCAAAAAAAATTGTGGTTTCTGAGATAGAAAGCTTCTATAAAAATTTGGGAGATCTTGAGAAAGATAAAAAAATTTTAAAATGTGAAATTAAATCTAAGGGAGAAGAAGAAACAATCTTTTCATTAATTAAAAAAAACAAAAATAAAATTCAAATTAATATCTCGGATGCCCAAAAGCTTGAAAATAAAAATACAATAGAAACTATAATAGATACATTCAAGGTAATTCTTGCAAGAAGATTTTTGAACGATTACATAAAGAAGATTGAAAAAGATATATCTAGAATTAATAAAAAACAAAATAGAATTATTAGAAATAATCCAAAAAAATTAGAGATGAATGTTGGTATTATGTATAATCTATACCAAAAGAACGAATCAAAAAAAGTAGGTTTTAAGTCAAGCCTTGAAACTCTCTACAAAGAGCTTGAAGAAGTAAAAACTGAATATAACAAAATAAAATAGATTAAGAGTTTATCTCAACCTTTTCAAGGATCTGTGATACTATCTCAGATGATGTAATGCCATCTACCTCAGCCTCAAAGTTTAAAATTATTCTATGATTCAAAACATCATTAGCAACCTCCTTTATATCATCAGGAGTAACGTAGTCTCTATTATTCATAAATGCATTGGCCTTTCCTGCTAATGAGAGATTTATACTTGCCCTTGGTGATGCACCAAAAGAAAGATAATCCTTAATGCTATCTAGATTAAATGAAGATGGGTTTCTAGATGCAAATACAATTTGAACAATGTATTTCTCAACAGACTCTGAAATTTTAATATCGTTTATAGATTTTTTTATAGAGTTGATATCTCTTTTACTTAATACCGCTTTAATCTTGGTATTGGAATTAAGATCAGTCATCCTCCTCATTATCAAGAGCTCCTCATCTTTTGAAGGATAATCAATATTTAGCTTCATCATAAACCTGTCTCTCTGCGCCTCTGGAAGTGGATATGTTCCTTCTTGGTCAATAGGATTCTGTGTTGCTAACACCAGAAAAGGAGTATCTAAAGCAAATGTATTCTCACCGATGGTTACTTGTTTTTCTTGCATTGACTCCAGAAGAGCTGATTGCACCTTAGCAGGAGATCTATTAATTTCATCTGCTAAAATAATATTAGAAAAAATAGGACCTTTTTTAACTTCAAAAGAACTCTTTTTCTGATTGAATATCATGGTTCCGATTACATCTGAAGGGAGCAGGTCTGGAGTAAACTGTATTCGATTGAAGTTTAGCTTCAAAACTTTTGCAAGCGTATTGACAGTAAGTGTTTTTGCCAAACCAGGAACACCCTCAAGAAGTATATGTCCATTTGTAAATAGACCCATTAAAAGTCTCTTGATCATCATATCCTGACCAACAACAACTTTACCAATCTCGCTGATAACTTCTTGCACTTTCAAAAAATTATTCTTCATAAAAAAAATTTTGACAAATTTAACTATTAAATAATCTAGGAATATGATATTCCAATGTAAAAAAATGTTAAAATTATGTTTATAATGGACAGATTATCAGAATACGTAAAAGAATTAGAAAAATTTAGTCTTGAAGACTTCCAAAAGGTGAGAGTAAAAAAAATAGCAAAGACTCTTAAAAACGAAATCAAATCTTATAATTCTATAGTATTTGTATGCACCCACAACTCGAGAAGAAGTCAATTTTGTCAAGTATGGAGTCAAATATTATCGGACATTTATAAATTGAACTTATCCTTCCAATCGGCAGGAGTAATCAAGACTGAGGTATACGTAGAGGTAATTAGATCTCTCCAAAGAGCAGGTGTTGATATTGATGAGACTGGAACGATACTTATTAATAACAAACAGGTATCTCTTTTCTCTAAGTCTCTAGACGAAATAAATTTAAAAGCTTTTATAAGCATGATGACATGTTCTGATGCAGAAAAGAGCTGCCCGACCGATCCAAGATCAAAAAAAAATATAAGTCTCTTTTATCCTGATCCTAAAAGGTTTGATGGAACAAAAGACGAAATAAAAGAATACGATTTTACGTGTAAGAGTATCGCAGCTGAAATAAATGCAATATTTAAGTTACTAATTAATCCTATCTGATATCTCTTTATTTTTTTTAATGAATAGAGAAGTGAGTAAAGATAATAGAGCTATAAATAATAAGCCGTAAGGCGATGACTTAATCAGACCAATAGCAGTTGTATTATCATCAATACCTTTTTCAACACCTTCAATTGTTGCATCGATCACTTCGTCAGAAGAACCAAAGCTCTCCAACATGTCAACAGTTTTTTCAACGGTAATTTGCTTAATAATCTCTGCTAACCCTGGGTCTATTACGTTATATAGTATAATACTAAATATAATACCTATAACATAGGAAATAGCCATAGCTATAAAACTAAACTTGAAAGATTCAGAGAATGAAATATATCCCCCAATTGATGATCTGTAACTTATGCCAAGATATATTGTTAAACCAATTGTAATTACGAGAGTTAATAAACTAAACCACCACTCTGTCATGGTTTCCACACTTATCATGTAAGCCACAAGTGTGAAAAGCACCGATGTTAATCCAACTAGAAGACCTGCTTTTACAACTTCTTCTTGATAATTAATATTTTCTTTACTCATAATGCATCTTTACATAACAATTTAATGCTTTTATCGTATTTTTAAAACCATGAAAACTAATAGTGTTATAGATCACATAAAAGATAGTCAGAAAAGTCTTGTAAATCATAAAATATATGATAACATAAAGACCATTGACGACCTAAAATTATTTATGGAAAACCACGTCTTTGCAGTGTGGGATTTTATGTCATTACTAAAAGGGTTACAGGTTAATTTAACAAGTATCTCAACACCTTGGGTTCCAGTGGAAAACACTGAGGCAGCAAGATTTATAAATGAAATTGTGCTAGAGGAAGAAACTGATGAAATAAAAGAACACCACGTAACAAGTCATTTTGAACTTTATTTGGAATCCATGAAAGAAATAGGTGCAAACACATCTGTTATCGAAAGGTTCGTATCGGATATTAAGAATTCATCAAATTACAGGCAAACAATAAATGAATATGAAATCCACGAAAACCTAAAATCCTTCATGAACTTTACATTTGATATTGTCGAGAGTGGTGAAGTTCATAAAATTGCATCAGCATTCACTTTCGGAAGAGAGAATGTAATACCGGATATGTTTATTGAAATAGTTAAAGGACTAAATAAAGAAAATAGTTCGATTGCTGATAAGTTTGTTTTCTATCTTGAAAGGCACATTGAACTTGACGGTGATGACCATGGCCCAATAGCACTAAAAATGATTGAAAACCTTTGTGGTGACGACCAGAAAAAATGGGAAGAAGTTATGGGGGTAGCAAAAAAATCAATTGATATGAGAATCGGTATGTGGTCACACATAAACAATTTGATTCAAGCAAATGGCTAACATCGAGATACTGAGGAGAAGTAAACAGGCAGATGGGAACTTCAATAATGGAGAAATTATTGAGAAAAAGCCAATCGGTTTCCCACAAGATGGTGGTATTTCTAAGCCTTACTCAAACATATTCTACTGGGCTCATGCGTGGACTTCAAAAGGCAAAAGTACAATAGGACTTCATCCTCATCAAGGATTTGAAATATGCAGCTTTGTTTTGAAAGGAGAAATAAATCATTACGACACGAAACAAGATAAATGGATAAAACTTCAGAGAGGAGATGTGCAAATAATTAGAGCGGGAAACGGGATATCACACGCTGAGGAATTACTTGAAAATTCTGAAATTTTTCAAATTTGGTTTGATCCTGATCTTTCTAAATCCATGTCCAAAGATGCAAGTTACGATGATTACAAAATTGAGGATTTTAACGTAGAAAAGAATACATTCTATTCTGTTAAAACAATAGTCGGGCCAGGGTCCAAAATGAGTATGGATTCAGAAGAGGTGGAGATCTATGAGTTTGAGATAAACGAATCTGGTAATATTGAAATTGAGAATAGTGAGAAATCTATTTTTTCATTCTTCTTAATATCAGGAAAAATTCAAATTGAAAATAACATTATTGAGAGGGGTGATTTCTTTAAAATACATTCTAAAACTAAAAGTAAGATTGAAGTAATTAGTCCTGGTAATCTTTTTATGATTAAGAGTCCTATCAAAGCTAATTATGTCACATACGCCGAGAAAAGGTTTATCTAATCGCCTTTTTCTTTTTTTAACCTTTCGTCCCTTGCCATATCCTCAACCTCTTTATCAATCTCGTCTACCTCTTTAAAAATTAATCTTAATCGTTTCTCAAGTTCCATGAGCTTAACCCTATCATTCTCGCTAATATTTTTTGACTTGTACAGTTTAAGAAGCTTATCAGCAGCTTGAGTAATTTTTTCCTTGCTTGAGTCAACATGCTTATCAAAAACTTCAAACATGTTTTCCTCATCCTCAGCATTAAACTGAAATCCAATTCTACTCATATACAATTGCTTTTATATTCAATTTATTATAATTTCTAATTTAAATATTTCAGATCAATGAAAAAAACTATATACATTTTCAATTTATTAATTCTAATAGTAAATATTTCATCTCTCGCGAGGGTGCTTCCTCAAGATGTAATATGGAACGATAACGAAACAGGATATTATGTTGTAAAAAATAATTCAATTGTCCTTGTCAGTACAAAAGGAAAAGAAGATAAAATAATTCTTTCTTCAACAGATGTTTCAGATATGAAAATAGAATCTTTTGGTTTTTCAAAAAATATGTCGAAAGCCTTAATTTTCACCAACTCAAAGAGGGTTTGGAGATACAATACTAGAGGGGACTACTGGGTTTATGATTTGGAGTCTAGAAATGGAAAAAGATTAGGATCAGATTTGCCTAAAGCAAGTTTAATGTTTGCTAAATTTTCACCTGACAGCAAAAAAGTAGCTTATGTTTCAAAAGAGATTATACCAAACAGTTTCAGGAATAGCAGTACTAAAGCTAACATTTACATAGAGGACGTCCAAAATAATGAGGTCATCAAATTGACCGAATCAGATGAAAAAGGTAAAATAATCAACGGTACTTTTGACTGGGTCTATGAAGAAGAGTTTTCATGTAGGGATGGGTTTTTATTTAATGATAATAGTAACAAAATAGCTTTCTGGGAAATTGATGCTAATGGTGTTAAAGATTTTTTAATGATCAATAATACCGATTCAATATACCCGTTCAACATACCCGTTGAATATCCAAAAGTAGGTGAAGATTTAACTCCTGCTAGAATTGGAGTGATCGATCTAAGCTCTATGGAAGTGACATGGATGAAAATTCCTGGAGAGTCTAACAGATTTTACCTACCTAGAATGACTTGGGTTCCCGGTGAGGACAAACTGATGATTCAACAACTCAACAGAAAGCAAAACCACAGTAAGTATTATATAACTAATGCCAATAATGGTACGTCAGAGCTTATTATGGAGGACAAAGACGATGCTTGGATTGACGTTAGAAATACATGGCCATATCAGGACAAGGCAGGATGGAAATTTATTAACGATGGAAAAGAATTTCTTTACACCACAGAGAAAGATGGATGGTCACATGTGTATAGATATAATATTGAGACAAAAAAAGAAGTTTTGATTACAAAGGGTGAATACGATGTTGTTAGGCCTCTTTCTTATGACGAAAAGAATAAAGAAATATATTTTATTGCATCGCCTAACAATCCAACGGAAAGGTACTTATATAAAACTTCAGAAAATAAAAAACCACAACTTTTGACTCCCAAAAGTCTTGAGGGCACGCACAATTATCAGATTAGCACAAAGTCTTTATATGCCTTTCACTCATTTTCAAATTATTATACTGAACCCATGGATGGAATAGTAACACTTCCTGATCATAAGTACATAAAGAAAGAGGATGACATATTAGAAAAATTTGATCCATCAAAAAAAGATGATAATCCACTAGAGTTTTTTCAAATAACAACGGTAGACGGTGTAGAGATGGAAGGATGGCTTGTTAAGCCAGATAATATGGACCCAAATAAAAAATATCCTGTACTATTTTATTTCTACAGTGAACCGGCGGGACAGACAGGTGTCAACAGGTTTGGTGTTGGAAGGACTGCTCTCTATGACGGAAGGCTTGGCAAAGACGGGTATGTATACGTCACTTTTGATGGGAGAGGCACACCCTCGCCAAAAGGAAGAGAATGGAGAAAGGCTATCTACAGAAAAATTGGTAAAGTAAATGTTCGAGACATGGCAATGGGAGCTAAGGCTATATTTGATAAGTATAAGTTTATTGACACATCGAGAGTCGCTGTACATGGTTGGAGCGGTGGAGGAACCGCCACACTTAACTGTCTTTTCCAGTACCCAGATATTTTTCATACGGGAATAGCTGCAGCAGCTGTGGTAAACCAACTCACCTACGACAACATATACCAAGAAAGGTACATGGGAGACCCAAAGGAATCATACCAGGATTATGTTGATGGATCTCCTCTAAAATATGCAAAAAACCTAGAGGGAAATTTACTCTACATTCACGGAACAGGAGATGACAATGTACATTACCAAAATGCTGAGCTATTAGCAAACGAGTTAATCAAACACAAAAAAGTATTCTACATGATGTCCTACCCAAACAGGTCCCACGGAATAAGAGAAGACGATGCCTATCCTCATGTGAGGCTTATGTTTACAGATTTCCTAAGAAAATATTGTGAACCTGGTGGTAAACTAATGGATTGACAGGTGAGCCGTTGATTATTTTTTCTTGGCCTTTGCTTGATTTGCTTTGAAGAACTCTTTCCTACTTAGTGCTTCGTACTTTTTTGTGTCCCCTAGTAATATGAGGTCTTCATTTTTTACTGTCCTGTGCGTGTAAGAAGCCATCTTACCTGATCTAGTACAGACGGCATGTACTTTTGTTACGTACTCAGCCACAGCTAATAGGCTAGGCATCGGACCAAATGGTTTTCCTTTATAGTCCATGTCCAGGCCTGCTACAATCACCCTTTTGCCTGAGTTAGCTAGTTCGTTGCATACCTCAACAATCGCATCGTCGAAAAACTGAGCCTCATCAATTCCAATAACCTGTGACGTAGTAGATAACTCAAGGATTTTTTTTGCTGATTTAACAGATTTTGATTTGAGAGAATTTTTATCGTGTGATACAATTTTCTTTTTTGCAAAACGTACATCTTGTTTAGGCTTAAAAATCTTAACTTTTTGCTTTGCAATCTTCGCTCTCTTAATCCTCCTAATGAGCTCTTCCGTTTTTCCAGAAAACATAGAGCCACAAATAACCTCTATCCAGCCTGAATTCTTTATTTTAACTCCAGATTTTTCTAAAAACATAATTAAATATACTTATTGTTATTTTTTATTATAGAAAAATAAACTATTATTGAATGTATATATAAAACCATCATTTACCCTGCTATATGTTTAAAAATTCATTACTCATTTTTTTTACTTTTATCTCTGTTGGATTAAAAGCTCAAACTGTAAAAGTTTCTGAGTCCTCTTTCCTATACCTTGGCGAGGGCAGCAAACTAACCATAAGTGACTTATCGATTGCACCTAGTAGTCCTCTAGTAATAGGGCCCAACCTGATAAGTGTCAGCATGACATCTGTCGAAATTAATTCACAACCAACAATCGAAAAGTTGTATATATTCGAGAGCCCCATACCAAACTTTCAGGGCGAAATTGCTTTTACTTTTTCAGAAGAAAACTTAAATAACCTGAACGCATCCAACCTAACATTTGAACTATTAGGAGAAGATGGAAACTGGAATTCATATACGGCAGTAATTGATACAGTCAACAATACTATAAGTTATATTTTTGACAGCCCAATATCTTTATCCAATATCACCGCCAGAGAATCCCAGTCTGATCCTCTCTATGTTGAGAGAAAGACAAATGATATTAAAGTCTTTCCAAATCCATCTACTGACTACTTACAAATTACCGGTAGTGACGTTGATGAGATATCAATTATTGGGCTAAGTGGAAGAGAAATAAAAAGAACAAAGGAGAAAAGGATAGATATATCTGATCTAATGAAAAGTATTTACTTAATCAGAATCTATGACAAAGAAAAAACAGTACTAAAAACCTTAAAAATTATAGTTAAATGATAAGAATAATTACACTGATAAGTTTTTTAACACTAAATACACTCTATGCTCAGGTAGGAATAAATACCGAGAATCCTGACCCCTCAGCTGCGCTTGATGTGAGCTCTAGTCAAGGAGGACTCCTCATTCCTAGAATGACCAAAGCCCAAATAGATGCAATTGTCTCACCTGCAACAGGACTTATAGTATATCAAATGGATACAATCGAAGGGTTCTACTACTACAGAAACGGGTGGATAGCAATTTCAGAGCAAATAACTCTCGATGATATGAAGCAGGAATTATTTAACCTGGTTGTTCAAAACCAAAACGAGTTAGACTCTCTTGAAGAAGAAATAAATGAGAATGTTAAGCTTATTCTATATCAACAAAACCAACTTAACAATTACTTGTCAATGATGGATTCAGTCTATATGTATTTAGATCAAATTAACAACATAAACAATGATCTTAACGATAAATTAGACTCATTAGTATTAGATTTAGAAGCAAATGATATATTAACAAATATATATGATTTCGAAAGAGCGCTTCTTGCTGCAGCAGGTAAAGATTATTTTGTCTTATATAAATCATTAGTTACGGATGCATTTAATAGTGCAAGTTTCAATGATGGTATGTTTGGACAGACAAGTAGAACTTATGAGGATTGTTACGCATGCATAGATACGGCTGCCTGTAATTATAATCCAACATTTGATTCCCTATACATAGCAAGTAGGAAAGAATTTGTGCTTGACGATATGGATACATGGTACTCATCATTTGGAATTTATCGTGAAGGTTTAGGATTATGTGATTATGCTAACGAATTAATAGAAAGTTGTTTATGCTCCAAGGAATGGATTCAAAATCAAGGTGAACCAAACTATTACGGTACTGGCAGTGGTTCAAGAACTCCCATTCCTTTTGTTTGTTCTGAAGGAATTGCTTTAGCAGGTCATTCCACTGGCAGCGCAACCTATGAGGTGGTATACCCATGTAATGTGGCGCAAAAAGGTATTTATATAAATTCTACAGGCTCATCTACAATAAACATTTACATTCCTAAAACCATGAATAAATTTACCCTCGAAATAACGACTGGTTCCTCGACCGCAAATATTTATTATAATTCCAATTTTACTACGGTTGAATTTATAAAAAAAGTTACAACCGCAAGTGCTAGTGCGAACCTCTATGATGTATCATTGGAAGGTGGACCAATGGATGTGGAAGGTTTAAATAATAAAACAAACTGTTTTTAAAATAAAAAATAATTGAGAAATTAAAATGGTAAGAATAATTACACTGATAAGTTTCTTAACACTAAACATACTCTACGCTCAGGTAGGAATAAATACCGAGAATCCTGATCCCTCAGCTGCGCTTGATGTGAGCTCTAGTCAAGGAGGACTCCTCATTCCTAGAATGACTAAGGCCCAAAAAGATGCAATTTCTTCACCTGCTACTGGTCTTATGATTTATCAAATGGATACACTCGAAGGCTTCTACTACTACAGAAACGGGTGGATAGCAATTTCAGAGCAAATAACTCTCGATGATA
>MDTB01193720.1_pt1 | contig 69268 bp, 61 predicted proteins | sample 811161 | NCBI WGS metagenome assembly MDTB01 (sample SAMN05326650, study PRJNA326480) | marine metagenome | isolation source: seawater | place: Mediterranean Sea | collected 2009
TGGCTCCGGCGGTAGGGATCGAACCTACGACCAATTGATTAACAGTCAACTGCTCTACCGCTGAGCTACGCCGGATCTATTCGCCGTATATCAATCTCTTTCCATGTCGTCCAGAGAGATTTCATACAAAGAAAAATTCAGCTTTCAGCCTTTCTTGAATTTATAGAGCTTGTCAAATCGAGGAGGCCCATCGCATGTCAGTTCGTTGCGGCTGTGAAGGTCAATTAGGTGCGCAAAAACATTGCGTGACGCCGCACCAAGAAGCGAATAGGGGGTATCCGTATAAATTGCTTCAGCCAAGCCTTTCGGTGTATTTGGACTTATGCGCAAGTTTTGTAAAATTTGACTTTCTCGCGCAAGCCGGTGGTTTATTAGCCATTCCAAACGTTGATTAGGTTTTCTAATAGGAGCGCCATGTCCCGGATAAAATACCCGCCATTTTTGGCTTTGAAGCTTTCGGCATGAGTCCAGAAAGTCACTTAAGTCACCGTCAGGCGGCGAGACCATGGTGCTGGCCCAACCCATAACGTGATCACCGCTAAACACTGCATCCTTCCAAACAAAGCTTAAATGGTTGCCAAAATGTCCTGGCGTGTGGATTACCTCGAGGGGGTCGTCTAATCCATAGATCTTAGCCCCATCTGATAAACAGATATCTGGAAAAAAATGATAATCACTTCCCTCACCGCCACCCTGATAACCGGAGCAGATGAGATCAGACATTACTTCACTTTGTCCCGATCCAGTTGGGCCAAATGCGTAGGTATTTGCGCCTGTTTCAATAGATAGCCGGTTGGCAAGTGGAGAGTGATCAATATGGGAATGCGTTACTAGAATACTTGTAATTTGCTGACCTTTTTGAAGGGCAGATAAAATAGCTGTTAGTTGGTTGGGGTCATCTGGGCCGGGATCTATAATAGTGATATTTTGAGTTCCAAGCATATAGGTATTTGTTCCTCTAAATGTCATCGGAGAGGGATTTCGAGCGACAATCCGTCTTAGCCCGGGTTCTAGTTCTTGTGCAATCCCTGTTTGGGGATTGAAATTCAGTCCACTCTGATCCATTCTAACCTCGCGTTCGGTCCTTTGAGGGTTGTTTTAAGTCGCATGTTTCAGCTGTTCAAACGCTATTTACCTAAGGGGCTGCACGGGCGTGCGGCACTCATATTAATTTTACCAATTGTTTTACTCCAGCTAACAGTCTCGATTGTTTTTGTGCAGCGACATTTCGAGGGTGTTACAGAACAATTGGCCCGTGGTATCAAGAACGAAATAGGTTTGATGAGTGATCTTCTGTTTAATGAGTCTATTATATTTAAGGAAATCAAGCTGTTGGCGCAGGCGCTTGAGATATCTGTCGAAAGCCATGAATCTCCCTATAAAAAGTTTGAACAGAAACTTCGATTCTATGACCTGACGGGGCTTATAGTCAGACGAGAATTACTTCAACAAAGGGCTGTTATGGGTGTTGATCTTCCGGATGATTACGTGGTTCGTATTTTGATCCAAGAAAATAACACATCTTATGTTTTGAGTTTTTCTAGGGAGCGCGTATCAGCATCCAACCCGCATCAGTTGATTGTTAATATGCTTATATTTGGTGCGCTATTTACTTTGATAGCATTTATTTATTTGCGTAATCAATTACGTCCAATAACTCGTCTTGCGGCTGCCGCTGAAGCTTTTGGGCTGGGACGATCAGTTACATATAAACCGACTGGTGCTATTGAAGTGCGGGCCGCAGGAAACGCCTTTTTGGACATGCGGGCAAGAATTGAACGCCATATTGAACAACGCACTCTTTTGCTTTCAGGTGTCAGTCATGACCTGCGGACACCTTTAACAAGGTTACGTCTGGGCCTTGCGATGTTGGATCACAGTGAAAAAGAGGCATTAGAAAAAGATGCAACTGAAATGCAAGCACTGATTGATGAATTTTTATCCTTTACTAGAGGACAGGCCGAAGCCTCTACCCAAGCTGTTCGAGCGGACATTTGGTCAATCGTGGCAGATGTAGTTTCAGATGCCAGAGTCGATGGCGCCAGATTACAATTTGATCAACCCCAGGAAGCACTTTTTCTGGATATTAGGCCGCTAGCGATAAGACGGGCGATTGAAAATTTAGTATCAAACGGGCTGCGGTATGCTAACCGAGTGAGCTTATCAGGGCTCATGAATGCTAAAGCGCTGCATATAATAGTTGAAGACGATGGTCCCGGAATACCTAAAGATCAAATGCAAGAAGCGCTTAAACCGTTTTCACGGCTTGATATGGCTCGTAACCAAAATCAAGGTTCGGGTGTTGGACTTGGACTTCCGATTGTGGCAGATATTGCGCATGCTCATGGTGGGCAGTTGGTGTTATCACAAAGTGTGAAAATGGGTGGACTGCGTGCCGAATTTATCATTGGGCTAATTTCTTGATACACGCTCGAAGTATCGTTCCTTTGTTTTATGGTAATTTCATGCAAGCTAAGTAACATTCCTAAATTGCACTGGCTTTTTATTACTTAAAAAACTTTCTTTTTTGAGCCTAGATATAAATAAGTAAACCAACATCCAATTTATTACTTGCTACTAAATATTGTAATTCACAGATGTCATTTTTAGGTTGCTTGACTAGGTTTGTTGGACTAATGCTTCAATGCAAAAATATCAAAATGCCATTTTGATATTTAAAGGCGATTTGGTTTCAGGAGTAGTTAAATTAAAGTCGCTTCGACCACAAAGTGTTCAGGGTAGCGCAAACTCTTACATTTTGAAGTTCCAACTCTTTTAGGCGAAGTGCATATTCTTGGGGTGTTATCATTCCATCGTTGAATCTTTGATCAAGCTTCTCATAACGCCTTTGCATAACTGCGTCTTCAGCTTTCTCAAGCCGACCAAGGCGTTCATTTTTGTGCCGTTTCAATTCCTGGGATCGTTCTATCCATATAAAATGACACTTTCTACAGGTCATCTCTTCCCGCACTAGAGAAGACTTTAATATAGTCGCAGTTTCCTCAAAGCATTTTGGGCATAAAACAGACATTAACTTTTCTCTTTAAGATTTCACATTAAGCTAGCAGCAATAAAAATGCCAATTTCTAGATATTTTTACATATACGCGCAATCAAACTGAACTATGTGTGTTTTCACGCAACTTTCATATTTACCAGAGATAGTTAGGTTGACTTTTTTTAAAACGAGATGTTGAAATCAGATCACTAGTTAGGTGAACTTAAATGGCCGTTTTAGCTCTTACGTATCTTGGAGTGTTTTTACCATCTCTCAGCCTGGGATTTTTGTGTGTAATTATAATGTTAATCTGCTCTTCGGCCCGACCCATACTAGCTAATTGTCCATGGCGCTAAAATGCTTTTTTAAAGAAGTAGGTTTTTATTTATTAGAGGCTCGAGGGAGAGGATGCAAACAGGCACTGATCATTTCGATGTTGTGATAGTTGGTTTTGGGCCTACAGGAGCAACACTTGCTCTTCTTTTGAGCCATTATAATGTACGCACTCTTATATTGGATAAAGAAGCGGATATTTACCCTCTCCCACGTGCAGTTCATTTCGATGACGAAATTATGCGCGTTTTTCAGAATATTCAAATAGCAGAAGACTTGGAGGCTCATTTGCATATCAACCCCGGTATGCGGTTTGTTGATCGAAATGGTGATCTTCTTCTCGACTGGCCTCGTCCTAAACAAATTACCGAACAGGGCTGGAATGCTAGCTACCGCTTTCATCAACCTGATCTTGAGCGCCTTTTACGCAAAAAAATATCAGAGAATTCACTAATAAATGTACAAACGGAATGTAATGTGATGAATATAGAACAGGCGGAGGATTGTGCCCGGATTACTTATTTTGATAAAGTAAAGCGATGTGAGTTTTTCGTTTTTTCAGAGTATGTAGTTGGTTGTGATGGGTCGAATTCTTTTGCTCGTGAAAAGCTGTGCACGAATATAGAAAATTTCGGGTTTCAGCAAAGGTGGCTTGTTGTAGATGCGCTTCTCAGAAATAGCATGCCTGAACTTGGTGATCATACTTTACAATATTGCGACCCTGAACGGCCAGTAACCTACTGCCGAAACCCAGGCCTCCGCAGGCGTTGGGAAATTGCTATTGGTGAGGAATCCTATGATGATGACATCATTGACAATTCATGCCTGTGGCAGACTTTGTCCCAATGGATTACGCCGCAAGATGCAATTATTGAACGGACTGCAATCTACAAATTCCGTTCGATTATTGCAAATAGATGGCAACGTGGGCGACTCTTAATTGCTGGGGATGCTGCACATTTGATGCCTCCTTTTATGGGGCAAGGGATGTGTGCGGGTATCAGGGATGCGGCCAACCTTGGTTGGAAACTCGCTTATTGCATCAAAAACGGGCATAATGGAATGCTTCTTGAAAGTTATGAGGAGGAGCGAATTCCGCATGTAAAAGAGTACATTTTAACTGCAGTTAGTCTCGGAGAATTGATATGCTCTGCAACACCTATGCACGATCTTAAAAAGCTTAAAAATAAAAATAGCACAAACGGTGCAATGCAATCTCTAACCCCAGCTTTGGGAAAAAGTAAGATATTTAAAAATATCGAAAAGCGAAAGTTAGGGTCAGGCGTTCTTTTTGGTCAACCCACTTTGTTTACGGGTCAAAAAATGGATGATGTCTATCCATATCAAGCGGTTTTGGTTTCATCACAATTCATCCAAACGGATACTTGTCCGGTCATTTCTCCTCACAATTCACCAGCAGTTGATCAAATGTTGCGTACACTGAAGGCACATTCAGTGTTAATTAGGCCTGATAGATATATGCTTGCAATTGCCAAAAACGCAGAAGAAACGTTAGCTATCAGCAGCTCTGATACTATGCAGCGATGTTTTTTCGAGGTTTAAGATATATATCGGACGGCAATCTTAGACCTATTGCAATACTTTACGCCCATTCTTTATATACCGCTCAGTTAAGTTGTGCTAAAAAAAATTAAAACGCAAAACGTAAAGTCGCGCGTTTTCGCTAACTAAGGAGGAAGAACTTCATGGGAATTCAAGACTATCTCGACAATCGATTTAGTAGAATTCGGGATTTCTACACACCAGAAACAGAAGAATTAAAACTTTCTTGCTCTGAAACTGACAAAGTTAGAGATGTATTACCACTTCTTGCGGAACCAACGCAGGCGGGTCTTGCTGTGCTCGACAAACAAAAGAAGGCAGCGGGTATAATCACCGAGCGTGATATAGTGAAACATGTTGCTGTTGAAGGAAAAATAGCAGCAGGTTTGAAAGTCATGGACTTGATGACGCACGACCCTGTGACAATAGATTTCAACGCAAGTTGTACCGATGGGCTCAAATCTATGCTTGTTGGAAAATTTAGAAACTTGATCGTTTTAAAAGATGATAGATTTGTAGGTATCATTTCTATTCTTGAAGCTGCTAAAGGCCGTCTAGTAGCAACGACAACAAAAAGTGAGGACTTGTTCGTAGCACTTAGTTCACTTCAAGAGGAGTTACCATCTTCAGATCTCAATGAAGACGCTAATTCAGTTTTTGAAATTTTCAAAAAGAGTGGCAAAAACATTCTTATTGTAACGTCTTCAGGTCTGCCTGTGGATTATTTAACATCTGGTGAAGTGAAGCGATTGAAGTTGCAGGCGATGAGCAATATTAATTCAACCATGTAAATAACTGAGATCAAAAGATTTAAACGGGCAATAACTTTGAATTATTCAAATCTATTTAAAACTACTTGTGACCATAAAATTAAATGCTTTTAGGAGCAGTTTTTTTTGTGGTCGCTGAGAAATATAATCAGCCAAAAGCATTATTGTTTCTACCCGTTCCATGTACGGATCGGACCACAGTCCATATGAACGAAACCAGCTCTCCTATATCTCCCAACTCCACCAGCACGACATGAAATAGCAGCGTGGGACACTTGTTTGGTTGAGCGATTTGCCATTCTTAGATCAGCTGCTTGTCCAAACATGTGAAGGGAGTATTTTGCTACCCGTCTTGATGTACGCCGCAACATCGCATTTGTTTGTGGGCTCCTGTAGCCTGACAATAATTGGAAAGGTTGATTTGAGTCTAGTATAGCTTGAGCCGCAGCCATTATGTCGAGTGTATTTCTATTTATAATTTTTATTTCGTTACGTCGCCAATCACGCATAAGCTTACTTATTTCGTTTATTGCGGGCTCAATATACACGCCGTCCACCCAATAAACGGTATCTACTTTCTCCCCAGAACGATTTGAATAGAGTGAAAGTTTTCTGTAGTCGCCTGACCGCCGCAGTAGTCCGGCGGCCTGCGAATAGGTCGGAGCTGCAGCAATGCTACAAGCGGCAAAAGCACGGATAACGCCGCGTCTGGACATTTCGGTCGAATTTGTCTCGGCCATTTCTATGCCTTCTCAACACTACCCGCAAATCTACGAGATAAAGATTGTCTATCCCCAGACATGAAGTCATATGCCATAAAACGATTCGCCAACCAAGCATAAACTTTAATTTTACCGCTTGAAACAATGTTTTTCGGCGGAGTTTTGCTACATTACTTACACCAAATCGTTTTAGGAAAGTCAAAATATGTTCGAATATAGCTTGTCTAAGGTTTAGGGGCTACTATAAAGATCAAGGAAGCGATTGATCGATGACACAAGATATCGAGGTTTGAGTGTTTAACTTCACTACAGGTTGATTTAATGTCCCTTTTTTACAGCTCTTTTTTTCTTCAAGTATTTAAAAATCCTTTCATCAGGAAGAGGTCCTTGGCGATTCTTTTTTTAGTATTTCCTATAGACGTATCTGCAGAGCAAAATTTGTCATTCAGAGTCGCGCTAATCAGTACTTTAAGTTTAGATGAGCGGGCCAAAGCTTACTACAAAAAGACAAACTTTACTCCAATTTGGACTGATTCGACTTCAGAAAGCGCCGCAAGAAGGGCAGCATTCTTGAAGGCCTTAAGTACTGCCAACCTTCATGCTTTACCTGAAGGCGCATATCAACTCACCGAAATTTTTAACGGTCTGAGAACTTCTAAGTCTTACCATGATCTTGGACTGCTTGAAGGTCTGATGACGAAATCATTCTTACGTTATGCAGAAGACATCCAGTCTGGTGTGCTAAAACCCTCTGAAGTTAGCTCGGCTCTTGCACAAGAAGTAGTTTATCGATCGGTTGAAGATTATCTTTCGGGGTTAAATTCTTCTGACCCTTATTTATTTATGCGTTCTCTTCCGCCTCAGTCGCAAGAATATAACAATCTCCTTAAAGCCAGGCAACGTTTACTAGCTACAATGAAACAGGGCGGTTGGGGCGAATTTGTTCCAGAAGACATATTAAAAATAGGTGATAGGGGTCCGTCCGTTATTGCTTTGCGTAATCGGCTTGTTGCCAAGGGTTACCTTTTGCGCTCTGTTTCAGCGGTTTTTGATAATACTTTACTTTCAGCAGTAATGAAATTCCAACTAGATCACGGGCTCTTTGCCGATGGCATTGTAGGGGCAGCAACGATTGCAGAACTTAACACGAAAGTCCAAGAGCGTTTAAAGGCAATAACGGTTGCCTTAGAACGGGAGCGTTGGCATACCAGTTCATCTTTATTAAATCCAAATTTATACTCTCGGAAAATAATAGTCAATTTGACAGATTTCACTGCGAAAATTTTAGATGAAAACGTTGTTACATTTCATACGCGGTCTGTAGTAGGCGCCATCAAAGTTAACCAAACGACCCCAGAATTTTCAGGTTTAATGCAGTATATGGTAATTAACCCGACATGGTTTGTTCCAAGGTCTATTACTGTAAAGGAATATTTACCAGAATTGCAGATAGACCCGAATGTTCACAACAACTTGACGCTTTTCATGCCGGATGACGGTACAACAATATCTCGGGATTTAATTGACTTCACGTTGTATGATGAAGATAACTTTCCTTATGAAATGAAGCAATTACCGTCACAAAATAATGCGCTAGGATTAGTCAAATTCATGTTTCCTAATAGGCATAATATTTACCTTCATGATACTCCTCATAAAACGCTGTTTTACAAGGAGCAAAGAACATTTTCTCACGGGTGCATTAGGCTGCAGGACCCATTTGAATTCGCCTATACCTTATTAGAAAAACAATCACCAGATCCTGTAGCAGATTTTCAGAGTGCTCTTCGAAATGGCAAAGAAACAGTTGTTGCCTTGAGGGAACACATTCCCGTTCACATTATCTATCGGACTGCAGTAAGTTCACCAGATGGCCATATTGGTTTTCGTCGTGACATTTACGGGCGAGATACGATCATTTATAAAGCACTAACGGAGTCTGGGGTAGCCTTAATCCAGAATCAGGGTTAAGTCTCTTCCACAGTTAACAGGCAGCACGATGTCATACAGTGTAAGGGAAATAGCAACAGCGCTAGGCGCCAGCTTTGACGGTGACGGTAATCTCAAGGTTACCGGCGTGGCCGAACCTTCAAAGTGTAAAAAAAATCAAATCGCCTTGGCTCTAGAGGAAAAATATGCTGAGGGATTAAAGGATGGCTTGGCCCAAACTGCTGTAATGTGGCCTGGTGCCGATTGGAAGAGCTATGGTTTGAAATCAGCCATTTTCGCACCGCGTCCACGTTTTGCGCTGGCCAATTTGTCAGAACTCGTGGATCCCGGCCAAGGCTTTGAAAGTGGAATACATGTAACCGCGTATGTTCATCCAAGCGCAAAATTGGGTAGAAACGTATCAGTGGGCGTCTTAAGTTGTATTGGAGCAGAAGCAGTTATTGGAAACGATACGATGATAGGGCCCCAGGTTTGTGTAGGGGCAAATGTTCAAATCGGCGCTAAATCATACCTTCGAGAGGGTGTAAAAATTGGTTCGCGCGTTCACATAGGAGAACGATTTATAGCCCAGCCGGGCGCGGTATTAGGAAGTGATGGATTTTCCTTTGTGACTCGGGATTTATCAGGGGTTGAAAAAGTTCGTGAAACGCTTGGTGATCAGGAAGGCGCGGCCCCTGATCAATCTTGGAGGCGTATTCACTCTCTCGGTAGTGTGCGTGTTGGCGATGATGTTGAAATTGGAGCTAATACTTGTATCGATTCTGGAACAGTCAGAGCCACACAAATCGGTAATTCGGTAAAAATTGATAACCTTGTCCACATTGGCCATAATGTAGTAGTCGGCGACAATTGTCTGATTTGTGGACAAGTAGGAATTGCAGGATCAGTTAATCTTGGTAGGAACGTTGTTCTCGCTGGACAGACTGGCATCAATGACAACATAAAGGTTGGGGACAATGTTATCGCAGGCGGTGCAAGCAAAATTTTTACCAACGTACCGACAGGACGAGTCGTTCTTGGGTATCCCGCTGTCAAGATGCAAAATCACGTCAATAGTTATAAGGCTATCCGAAGACTTCCGCGCCTCTTCAAGGAAGTGGCTGAGCTCAAGAAAACTATTTTCAAAACAGACGGAAAAAAGTAGTTCAAAGCTGAGGCTGAAACAGGGACAAAATATAATGGATGTTCAAAAAAAAGTTATTGAAATCATCGCTGAACAAGCTGTTTTAGAGGTAACCGATGTTACCCTTGGCAGCACGCTTGAAGGCCTTGGGATCGATAGCCTTGGACTTGTAGAAAGTATTTTTGCCATTGAAGAAACTTTCGATATTCAAATTCCTTTTAATGCCAATGTTCCTTCAGAAAGTGATTTTGATATATCAAGTGTTTCTGCTATCATTTTTGGTATTGAAAAATTGATCTCGGAGCAGGAGTGAAACGCGTAGTTATAACTGGCGCGGGTACTATAAATTCGCTTGGACAATCAGTTGATGCAACACTTAACGCCATGAAAGAAGGCCGCTGCGGCATTGGTCCGCTAGACTTCAAAGACGTTCATCGCCTTTCCATTCAAATTGGCGGCCAAATACACGACTTTGAAGCTGAAAAGTTCTTTAATCGTCAACAGATGTCGCTATATGATCGCTTTACGCAATTCACCCTATTGTCAGCGAGACAAGCACTAATACAATCTGGTCTCGTATTTGCAGGTGAACTTGCGGCAAAAGCTGGTGTTGTGCTTGGTACCGCGGGCGGAGGAGTAAGTACGTGGGATGACAATTACCGCGCTGTTTATGAGGGCCGTAAAAACCGCGTGCATCCTTTCGTCGTCCCCAAGCTGATGAACAATGCTGCTGCCAGCCATATTTCGATGGAATATAACCTCAAAGGTCCAAGTTTTACAGTGTCTACCGCCTGCGCAAGTTCCAACCACGCAATGGCACAGGCCTTCCAAATTGTTCGTTCTGGAATGTCACCTGCTATGGTAACAGGTGGATCAGAATCCATGTTATGCTTTGGTGGCGTTAAAGCTTGGGAAGGTCTACGGGTTATGAGCCGCGATGCCTGTCGTCCCTTTTCAGCAAACAGAAACGGCATGGTTCAGGGCGAGGGTGCAGCCATTTTTGTTTTTGAAGAATATGAACATGCAAGGGGACGAGGAGCGGAAATTTTAGCTGAAGTCATTGGATATGCTATGTCTTCTGATGCGTCTGACATCGTGATGCCTTCCAAACAGGGTGCAGCGCGAGCGATTTCTGGCGCGTTATTAGATGCAAAAATCAATCCTGAAGCTGTTGGCTATATCAACGCCCATGGAACGGGAACAGCCGCAAACGATAAAACTGAATGCGCTGCCGTGGCTGATGTTTTTGGAAGACATGCAGATCAACTGATGATCAGTTCCACAAAATCTATGCATGGTCATTTGATAGGTGGCACTGGCGCCGTTGAGCTTTTGGCATGTATAATGGCGATACGCGATGGTGTAATTGCTCCCACTATAGGTTACGAGGAACCGGATCCTGAGTGCGCACTGGACGTGGTGCCTAATCGGGCGCGCGAGAAAAAAGTTGACGTTGCCTTGAGCAATGCTTTTGCATTCGGAGGTTTAAACGCAGTTCTTGCATTGAAGAAAATTAAGTAGCACCGAAATTTTTTTAATTCCTAGTAAACATCTTTTTTTTGAAACTTTTTTAAAGGGAAATTAATGGTGAAAATTTAGGCTTTAATTCAGTAATTTAATCTCAAATTTTTCAGCTTTACCTTTTAAAGTTGGTTTAAATCTGTTTTATCGAGACTAGGAGCATTTCAGGAGAACTTTGATGGGTGACGTCAAAAGAAAATTTGCAACTATACTTGCGACCGATTGCGTTGGCTTTAGTAGACATATGCTTGAAGACGAAGAAGCAACCTTTGATAGTTTGAACTCCTGCAGAAAAATTATTGACTCGCTCATTCAGAAGCACAGTGGTCGGATATTTCATACAGCGGGAGATTCTGTGCTTGCAGAGTTTGAAAGCCCAGTCGAAACGGTAAATTGCGCAATTAGTTTTCAGGAAGCGATCTTCGAAAGAAACGAAGGAATAGCATTTAATGACACTAGAAGGAAACTTCTGTGGCGAGTAGGTATTCATTGTGATGACGTTATTTTTGAAAATGATAATGTTTATGGAAATGGTGTGAACATCGCGGCAAGGCTTGAAGCCCAATGTTCTCCAGGTCAAATATTGGTCTCTCGAGTGATAAATGAACAAGTATCTTCGCGTATTGAAGCCATTTCGCGCGCTGCAGGTACCAAGAAGCTGAAAAATATCTCTAGCGAGTTTGAGGTGTTTACAATCTCTACGGAAAAGACTGGTAGTGTTGATGAAGCTGCAAATACAGAAGAATTGGAGGAGACAGATCGCACACAAAAGCCTACGTTGTCAGTCTTGCCTTTCAAAAATCTAAATGCCAACGAGGACAGTTCTTTTCTTATTGACGGAATTTATGAAGACATACTGACCGAACTATCTAGGGTGCGCCAGCTTTCTCTTGTTTCTCGACAGTCCAGTGTAAATTTTGCGGATAGTGGAGACGAATTAGATCAATTTATTAAGCGCTTCAGTGTCAATTATCTAATTCAGGGTTCTATAAGGTCTTCAGGCCCCAAAGTGCGTGTAACTGTATCACTTTTAGATGCTGACAGCCAAGAAATGCTCTGGAGTAAACGGTTTGATCGCGATCTTGATGATATCTTTGAGGTTCAGGATGAAATTGTTCGAAGCGTTACTCAGGCAATACTCGGGGAAATTGAACTTGCAAGTCTTAGTCGTGCAAAGCGCAAACCAACGGAAAATATGACCTCGTATGAATTCTTGTTGAGAGGAAAGGAAGGCCATCACGCAATTGCTTCTGAAGCCAACGCTAAGGCACTGGAATTGTTCGATAAAGCAATTGAGGCTGATCCCAATAATGCCCAAGCCTATGCATGGAAGGCATGCACAATGGGTCAGGCATTTGGACGTGGATGGATAAACAGACCATTTGACGAGGTGATGCCGGAATTTAGTAAATTAATGGAAAATGCGCTGAAAGCGGACCCCAACGACTTTGAGGTTCACAGGCTTCTGGGTGGTGTAAATACGATGACAGGCAAGTACAAGGCAGCCGCTGAGCATTCCAAGAAGGCTTACGATATGGTCCCTAACGATCCACGCATTCTTCAGCAATATGGGGAGGTTTTACTAAAAACTGGTAAAACAAAACTGGGCTGTGATCTTACACTATTGGCTTTAGAATATGATCCTGTTGCGCAAGGACAGACTAATAGTGACAAACGTAAAAGTGACGCTGTGTTTGGTTGTTTGATGGACGATCGCGCAAAATTGGGCTTGGAATTGGGGGAAGAAATCGAAGAGCGTGGCGCTGCAACGCTACTTTACGCAGCAGCTTTAGCCGTATCAAAGTATAGCACGCTTTCTACCTTTAATTGGTTGGTGAATGATCTTAAAAAAGCCAGTGCTGATGAAATGGAAGCAACTATCGAAGAGATGGGAAAATACGATGTAGTTGTGCAAAGCACTCTCCGTGAGGTTTATCTTGATCATGTTGCAAAGTTGCATCCTAGCCTTAAGCTTGTTGGATGAAGATCAAGCCCGCTGGGTAATCCAGCCACCGCCAAGGATTCTGGTGCCGCTTGTTTCATAAAAAACGCAGGCTTGTCCCGGGGCTACTCCTTCCTCGGGATTCAGAAGTTCAACTATGCCTGAACTTTCTGACATCGGCCTAAGGATCGCTTCGCGCGGTGGCCGTGTAGAGCGGACTTTAACCGACAAGTGAACCTCATTTTGCGACATTAAGCTCTCGTCTCCGAGCCAGTTAATTTGGTCAACTGGCACAAAGCGTGTTTGCAAAAGTTCTTTTGGACCTACCACAACTATGTTCTCTTCCGCGTTGAGTGAAACAACATAAAGAGGTTGAGCTAAGCCACCGATACCGAGGCCTTTTCTTTGTCCGATTGTGTAATTTATGACGCCCTTGTGGGTGCCAAGAATATGTCCGCTGCTATTTACGATATATCCGCTTTGACTTACACCAGAATACATTTTCTCAATCACATCAGCGTAATTACCGTCCGGTACAAAACAGATATCTTGGCTGTCTGGTTTATTGGCAGTTGACAGCCCATATTTTTTTGCAAGTTTTCGGGTATCGTCCTTTGAAGATAAACTCCCTAAAGGAAACCGTAAGAAGTTTAGTTGCTCAGATTTTGTAGAAAATAAAAAATAGCTTTGATCACGCTTTTCATCTGCTGCCCTATGTAATTCTACTCCTTTTGAACCAAATTTACGTTGTATGTAATGGCCCGTTGCCATGCAATCCGCTTCCAAATCTTTCGCAGTTTCTAAAAGGTCTTTAAATTTGACTCTCTCATTGCACCGAATACAAGGGACTGGTGTCGCGCCAGCTAGATAACTTTGAGCAAATTCATTAATAACTGATTCCTTGAAAATATTTTCATAATCGAGAACATAATGTGGAAAGTTCATTTCCTGCGCTACGCGTCTAGCATCGTGAATGTCAAGGCCAGCACAACATGCCCCCTTTTTAGCGAGTGTCGAACCGTGATCATATAGTTGCAAAGTCAAACCAACAACCTCATAGCCTTGTTCGGTTAACATAGCTGCTACTACGGAACTGTCCACGCCGCCTGACATTGCTACAACAACGCGTGTTTCGCCGGCTGGTTTTGAGAATCCAAGTGAGTTGACTGTCGTATCTTTGGCCATTTTGTTCGCGCCTTTAGGTGATTCAAAAAACTCTTGAAAGCAGCATATCTTATTTACTTTAGAGACTAACTATGCATTTAGACGATCAGGTGCAATATTATATGAGCCCAAAACTTAAGGACATGACCTTCTAAAAAACGGTCATAAAGAAATTAAGAGATTTCCTATCGGCTAATTGAGAATCTTCGGATCTGTGATGGCAGGGCCATAAAGACTAATGGTAGCACCTGATGTTTTTTTGACCACGCAAAATGATGTATTCATTTCAATGTAACACGGTACCGGAGTGTCGGTCTTGCTAGTTCGGAAGAACCATAGGTCAAAAATGCAGAGCCTACATTTAAAAAGTTTTGCGAGAAAATCTTAGTAGAAATCTGTAATGATATTTACTTCATTTAGGGATTGGGACTCCAATTTATCCTTGAAGGAACTTCAGAAGAGCAAGATCACAGTGAAAGATATAATATTTTAGAAGATTACATAGCATGAAGGCTCTAGACCAAGCAATGTAGGCGTTCTATCAACTTATGTATTGGTTTTAGGATAAGTCGCTTGCAAGAGAACATTGATTTGGAATCGTTAAATGATGTAAAAGCCGAAACAGAATTGGAACGGCTTTCAGAACTGCTGCGCCTCGCTGACATCGAATATCATCAGAAAGACGCACCATCGATGAGCGATGCCGATTACGATAAATTGAAAAAACGCTACCTGTTGCTCGAGCAACTTTTTCCCCATCTTAAACGGTCTGATAGCCCTACCACTACTGTTGGCGCACCCGCTTCTGAAAAGTTTGCAAAAGTAACTCACTCACAGCCGATGCTATCTCTTTCAAATGCTTTTGCTCCTTCGGATGTTGTAGATTTTGTTGATAGTATTAGGCGTTATCTTGGGCTTGAGGCTCAGATGCCCTTGTTTTTTACAGTAGAACCAAAGATTGATGGTCTTTCGCTAAGCTTGAGGTATGAGGCGGGGAGACTCGTTCAGGCTGCTACTCGTGGAGATGGAAGGGTCGGCGAAAATGTAACCAAAAATGCAAAAACAATTACTGATATCCCCCAGAACCTTTGTAATTCGCCCAGTGTCCTTGAGGTTCGTGGCGAGGTTTACATCTCACATCAGGATTTCCAATCCCTTAATAAAAGTCAGTCCGACAAGAGTTTAAAAACCTTTGCTAACCCTCGAAATGCAGCGGCGGGGGCTTTAAGGCAGCTCGATACTAATGTTACCTCATCACGCCCCTTGAAATTTTTTGCCTATGCTTTTGGAGAGAAATCTGAACCGCTTGGAGTCACTCAAACAGAGGCCTTGGAAAAACTGGCAGTGCTAGGTTTTAAAACAAATCCTATAACTCAAACCTTCCAAACCATCGAGGAATTATTAACTCATTATCATAATATTGGCGATAAGCGCGCAGAACTTGGATACGATATAGATGGGGTTGTATACAAGGTTGACAATCTTTCTTATCAGTCGAGGCTTGGTTTTCGCTCAACAACACCGCGTTGGGCGATTGCACATAAATTTGCTGCAGAGAGCGCATGGACAAGGTTGGAAACCATAGATATTCAGGTGGGTCGAACCGGGTCGCTCAGTCCTGTTGCTCGCTTGCTTCCTGTGACCGTAGGTGGTGTTGTCGTATCAAATGCGACACTCCATAATGAAGATTATATCGAAGGAATAGATTCCAACGGGTTATTGCTTCGTGACGGAAAAGACATTCGTATAAATGATTGGGTGCAGGTCTATCGTGCGGGCGATGTTATTCCCAAAATTGCTGATGTGGACCTCACAAAGCGTTCAGCAGACTCAGTAGCCTACGTTTTCCCGAAAGTATGTCCGCAATGTGGTTCTTCTGCTGAACGTGAAGAAGGTGATGCTGTCAGACGTTGCACAGGTGGTTTTATCTGTCCCGCTCAGAGGATCGAAAGGCTTAACCATTTTGTGTCGCGTAAAGCTTTTGACATTGAGGGGATAGGGGCAAAACAAATCGAAATGTTTTTTGTTGATAAACATCTTCCAATTCGGGAACCTGCTGATATCTTTACACTTGCCGAAAGGGACGCAGCAAATTTAATATCACTTGAGAGCCGTGATGGGTTTGGTAAAAAGAGCGTGGCAAACATTTACGCCGCAATAGAGGAACGCCGCACAATAGGCTTCGCTAGACTCCTTTTTTCTCTTGGCATTCGCCATGTTGGGGAGGCAGCGGCTAATCTAATTTCCACACACTATGGAAATTGGCAGGTTTTCATTTCTGCTATCGATAAGGCATCTGACCCACAAAGTTCTGAGTGGGAAGCACTTTTGTCTATTGATGGTGTTGGTGAGGTGATGGCTCATTCACTGGTTTCAGCTTTTGCATCGAGTTCAGAGCGTACTGCAATCGACCGACTGGTCCAACATCTCAACATCAAAGATGGGAAACTTCAAAAAATGGAAGGTAGCCCTATCGCTGGTAAAACGATTGTATTCACAGGCACGATGGAGAAAATGAGCCGGGCAGAGGCCAAAGCCCGTGCTGAGGTGCTTGGCGCCAAAGTTTCCGGATCTGTTTCGGTCAAAACAGATCTTGTCATTGCAGGTCTGAACTCTGGTTCTAAGGCTAAGAAGGCAGCGGCTCTTGCCGTTCAAACCATCGACGAAGAAACATGGCTTATGATGATTGGCGGTTTATGAGTAATCGACCTGAAATTCTGTTCCCGTTGTTTCAAAAGTTGACAAACCTTGATGGGATCGGCGCCAAAATAGCAATGTATATGAGCAAGATGCATATCGAGCGTCCGCGTGATCTTCTTTTTACCCTCCCATATAGTTGCGTGGAACGTCACCAGGTTAATTCAGTAAATGACGCTGTTTTGCCCACGACCTTGACGCTCGAGGTGCAGGTTCTGGAACATATTCCATCGAGAGTAAAATCACGGCCCTACAAAGTTACAGTTCAGGATCAAAAAATAATATTTGGATTAGTGTTTTTCCACGCTCAAACTAAGTATCTAAGGAGGATGTTGCCAGTTGGAGCTCGCCGTCTCATTTCGGGAAAGGTGGAACTCTTTGACGGCGTAGCTCAAATGGTTCACCCAGATTATATTCTTTGCCCGGGAGAAGGGGCAAGAATCGATGAGTTTGAAGCGGTTTACCCCCTCGCAGCAGGCATAACTCAAAAGATTATGGCTAAGGCAACCCGGTCTGCGGTTCGGTTGACACCTATTCTACCAGAGTGGATCGACCCGGCTGAAAAAATTCGATCGGGTTGGCCGGACTGGAAAACGGCTGTAGAACAAGCCCATGATCCCAAGTCCCTCAGTGACACACAACAGTCTGCAAAAGAACGCAATCGTCTCGCGTACGATGAACTTCTGGCGCATCAACTCACTTTGGCGCTTGCGCGGCAAAAATTACGACTGGTCAAAGGCTTATCAACATGGGGCGATGGGAAGCTAAGAGCAAAGATAATTACTGCTTTACCTTACGAATTGACAAAGGCACAGATCAGAGTGGTGGCCGAGATCGGCGATGACATGGCGGAAGAGCACCGAATGAATCGCTTACTTCAGGGCGATGTTGGGTCCGGTAAAACGCTCGTTGCCTTCCTGACGCTGCTGATTGTTGTCGAGGCAGGTTGTCAGGGAGTTCTAATGGCTCCAACCGAAATTCTAGCACTTCAACATTTTGATAACTTTCGTCATCTAGCAAAAGAAGTGGGGATTGAGATTGAAGTTTTAACAGGGCGAGATAAGGGAGCTAAGCGCGCCCAGAAGCTCGCACGCCTTGAAAGCGGTGAGCTTAAAATCCTACTTGGCACCCACGCTGTCTTTCAAAAGGATGTGGTTTTTGCGGATTTACGGCTTGCCATCATCGATGAACAGCACCGCTTTGGCGTGCGTCAAAGACTTGAGTTGGGTAGGAAAGGTAGGGCAGTGGACGTCTTGGTTATGACTGCGACACCTATACCGCGCTCGCTCGCACTTGCGCAATACGGTGATATGGATGTCTCCGTTCTCGATGAGAAGCCTGCTGGGCGTAGGCCAATAAAAACTGCGTTGGTTGCCACGGATCGCTTACAAGAGGTAGTTGAGCAGTTGCGACAGGCTTTGGGAGACGGGCGGCAAGCTTATTGGGTTTGCCCGCTCGTTGAAGAAAGTGAATTACTCGATTACACGTCCGTAGAGAACCGCGTTAAAACCCTTCGCGCTGCGCTCGGCGAAGGTGTGGTAGGCCTTGTTCATGGTCAGTTAGCGGTAGCAGATAAAGATGCAGCGATGGCACGATTTGAATCTGGAGAGACCAAAGTCCTCGTTGCGACCACAGTAATTGAGGTCGGCGTAGATGTCCCGAATGCCTCGATCATGGTTATTGAGAGGGCAGAAAGCTTTGGGCTTTCCCAGCTACACCAATTACGTGGTCGTGTGGGCCGAGGTGTTGCTGAGTCAACGTGTCTTTTAATGTATAAGGCTCCAGTTTCAGAGATTGGCCGACGGCGATTGAGTGTATTACGTGACACGGAAGATGGTTTTGCTATTTCACAAACTGACCTTGAAATTAGGGGGGCGGGAGACTTGATTGGAACGGCGCAATCCGGGCTGCCAAGATTTCGAGTTGCTGATTTGGAAAGCATGGCGGATCTTATGGCAAAAGCGCAAAGCGATGCTCGTTCTTTGCTGGTAAAAGATCCTGACTTAAATTCCGAACGTGGGCGAGCTGCCCGCGTACTCTTGTGGTTGATGGAAAAGAACAAAGCTATTCGTTTAATTTCTGTCGGTTGACCGCTTTTATGCCTTATGTTCTATCTATGTTCATTAAAAGTTCTTGACATTTTGAAGCCTTCATGAGAACATTTCGTGTACAAATTTGGAGGGTTCGGATGATAAATCGTACTAAGATGGTAACAATTAAGGCTTCATCAATGGTTTTACTTGATTTTTTTGGTGTATTAGCGCTTGTGGTCATCTTGTTTACAGGTTTGCATTTACCAGAATTTTTATAATACATTTAAAGTGCAAATTGATATTTTTGGAAGTAGCTCAGTCTATAAAAATCAGAACTGTTTAAAACTACCGTTTATAGAAGAAAATTCGGTGTGTCTTTCAAATAATGAATTCCGAGGATTGGATTTCACCGCACTTAGGCTCATTTTCCTTTGTTACTGGCTTGCTTCATTGCTTCTAAAGCTGCCTCCAGAGACAGCATAATGGAGGCATGACGGTTTTTAAAATCTTTAGCTGGCCTTAAAATTTCCATCTCTTCGAATGGAAAACTGGGTGCTTTTCCTCCGTTCTTTAGCATGTCTTCAAGACTGTCGTGTGCAGATTGAATGTCGTCCAGCGTACAATCTATAGCAACTTTTCCGAGCACGCTGGCCGAGGCCTGTCCAAGGGCGCAGGCTTTCACATCCTGCGAAAATTCCGAAATCAGGCCATCTTGGACTTTCAACTCAACTGTCACTGCAGATCCGCAAAGTGGTGAGCGTTTTTTTACGCTAGCGTCAGGTTTTTTTAAGCGCGATGGAGACGCAAGCTCGGTGGCCAGCTTCAAAATACGATCGGAATAGAGCTTAATCAGATCATTTTCGCTGGACATAGACTTTTCCTTTGCATCTATGTGAAATACATAGGGTTTATCTGCCAATATTCAAAAGGTTTTCTTCACTATGACATTTGACATTTCTACGTTGGCTTACAATACCGAAGGTCTTATTCCCGCAATCGCTCAGGATAGCAAAAGTAAAAATATTTTGATGATGGCGTGGATGAACGAGGAAGCTGTTAGTAGAACTGTTCAAACTAAAAAAGCCACTTATTGGTCACGTTCTCGGGCTTCCTTTTGGATGAAAGGAGAAATATCAGGTAACACTCAAAAAGTGATCGATATAAGGGTTGATTGTGATCGCGATTGCATACTTTTAATAGTGGAGCAAAAAGGGCCAGCCTGCCATACGAATCGTATGTCATGTTTTTACACATCGGTTATTGACGGGGATGCAGTGGAACTGATGAAACCGATAAATACCTGAGGGTCACAAACCAACCATCCGGCGAATATCATCTGGCGAGGCGCCATTACGGCGAAACAGCTGTATGGATTTGGCATCTGTACGTTTAGCCAGACGTTTTCCTGCTTCATCTCGGATAAGTTGATGATGATGATAATTAGGTGTTTTTAGTCCAAGTAATTTTTGCAAAAGTACGTGAATTTGTGTTGAATCTTCCAGATCTTCACCGCGTACAACATCAGTTATACTCTGTGTCGAATCATCCAACACGACGGAAAGATGGTAAGCAATATCTCTGCTTTGACGTCTTTGTAAAACAATATCTCCAACAGTCGTGATAAGAGATTTCAACTGGAAATACTTTTTAGTTATCGTTCCGTTTTTTATTTCTGTATATGTCAATGGGTTTTTAACTCGTGCTATGGCTGCTTTAATGTTTAGCCTAAGTGCCTCACCGTCTTTTATGCTATCCATAGATCTCTTGCGGCAAGTGCCTGGATAGATCCGTCCGTCTGGGCCGAAGCTTGGTACACCTTCCTGTGGAGCACTAACTGCTGCTTCAATATCCTTACGAGAACAAGAGCATGGAAAAAGCAACTCTTGATCCATTAAGTGACACAGTGCTTTTTGGTATTTGCCAAATCTTTCAGATTGGTGAATAACAGGAGCCTCCCACTCTAGACCAAGCCATTTTAAATCATCAAAAATTTGTTCGGTCCAAAGGGACTTACAGCGAAGACGATCCGTGTCTTCGATTCGTAATACAAATGAACCACCCCCTGATTTTGCCATATCGTGAGACAATAACGCCGAATAAGCGTGCCCCAGATGTAAAGGACCAGTTGGCGAAGGCGCAAATCGGGTTCGTAGCATCAAAGCTTTTTCAGAACATAAACGTTGGATTTTAGACCAATACCTGGAAGTTGCTCTCCATATTCGCAAAGCAGTTGTTCGATCTTTTCACTTTCAGTGTAAATTTTTACCTTTTTTTCATAGGCGGGGTCTGCAAGGGCACGGTCATTAAACGAGAAAACAAACAACTCATCCGCTGGTAAAAGGTCAATAATCGCATCAAAAGTTGAAAGTGGTGCAGCACCTACGCTGATAACCCCAATTGCTGTGATCATAGAATACTGTCCTTTGGTTACTGGTGGGCCGTCTTCCAGATCAAAATGTCCTAGCGCATCGTAAACATTTTTGGGCCGTGCAAGTTCAATCATTTCTTTCGAAATGTCATAACCGTCAATGTGTAAAAACCCGGCACTACGCAATGCGATTCCTGATAAACCGGTTCCACAATCGTAATCCAGGATGGGAAGTGATAAATCACCAGCAAAACGCAGTAAAGCATTTGCGCAACGCGCCGGCGTTGCATAGCCATTCAAGGTGATTTCTGCGTCATAAGTTTCAGACCACTGAGCATAAATCTCACGGGCACCGTTTGCGTCACCATCGTAAATTTTATCCAAAAATCTCTCAGCCATAGCGTGAGTAAATCAAATTGCTGATTGTGCGTCCAGAGAAGTTTCGTCAAGCCAAGTGAGCCAAGCCTCCTTTGCTCTATCGGTATAAGCTCGATAGCGGTCTTTGCGTCCTTTTCTTCCTGATTTTAATCCTTTGATTGGGCTAAATAAACCAAAGTTCACGTTCATTGGTTGGAATGTCTCGCAATCAGCCCCACCAGTAATATGATGGAGCAGTGCGCCCATAGCGCTGTCTGCTGGTATAGCAGGTAGAGGGCGATCAAGTAACTCGGCTGCTGCTAAGCGCCCGGCCAATAACCCCATAGCAGCGCTTTCTACGTAACCTTCAACACCTGTAATTTGGCCAGCAAAGCGTATATTTGGCTGTGATTTCAAGCGCATCTGTTTATCAAGAAGGCTAGGAGAATTTAGGAAAGTGTTTCTATGTATGCCACCAAGTCGCGCAAAAACTGCTTTCTCTAAACCAGGGATTTGGCGCAAAACTTTCGTTTGTGCCTCGTATTTCATCTTAGTTTGAAATCCAACAATATTATAGAGTGTTCCTAGAGCATTATCACGACGAAGTTGCACAACAGCATAGGGTTTGTCTTCTGAGTGCGGGTTTTTTAGCCCAACTGGTTTCATTGGTCCAAATCGAAGCGTTTCACGACCGCGTTCTGCCATAACTTCAATTGGTAGACATCCCTCGAAGTAGCTAGCTTTTTCACCATTGTGAAATTCCGTTTTCTTTGCCGCCAACACTGCATCAATAAATTCTTCATATTGCTCACGTGTCATTGGGCAATTTATATAGGCTTTTCGCTCTTGTTCAGATTCCCCTTTGTCATAGCGTGATTGCATCCATGCCCTAGATAAATCAATACTGTCAAAATAGATAATTGGAGCTATGGCATCAAAAAAAGCCAACGCATCAACACCAGTTTGTTTCACAATTGCTGAGCTCAAGGCGGAAGATGTAAGAGGGCCAGTTGCAAAAATCCATGATGCATAAGTTGGAAGGTTTTTGATTTCTTCGCACGAGATGGAAATATTCGGGTGCTGAAGAATCGCTTCCGTCACACTCTTTGCGAATTCCTCACGATCAACTGCGAGTGCTCCACCTGCTGGAAGGCGATGATCATAGGCTTTTCGGATAACAATACCACCTGCGCGAAGCATTTCCCAATGCAAAAGGCCAACTGCATTTTGCCCATGATCGTCTGAACGAAAAGAATTTGAACATACCATTTCTGCTAGATTACCAGTTTGATGCGCAAAGGTACCTACCTTTGGTCGCATCTCGTGCAGCACCACTTGAAGTCCCATATTTGCAGCCTGCCATGCAGCTTCGGATCCGGCCATACCACCGCCAACGATGTGAATAACTTCAGGCATGGCATATACGCAATGCAAATAGCTGACCTTTATTAGTCAAAAAAGAAAAATCTGTAATCTGAAGAAAATTAGCTACTGGTCCCACTTTGGATCCCTTTTATTAATAAAGGCGTTGATGCCTTTCTCAGTGTCTCTGTAGAGCATGTTCTCAACCATGACATCGCCAGTGTAGCTGTAGGCATCCTCTATCGACATTTCGAGTTGGTTGTAAAAGGCTTCTTTGCCTATTTTTACTGCAGCCGCTAACTTTGATGCAACTGTTTCAGCTAATTCTTCCGTGATATGATCAAGGTTTTCAGGGCCAGTGACTTTATTTACGAGACCAAAGCTCTTAGCTGTTTCTGCATTAATAAATGTGCCTGTTGTCAGCATTTCAAAGGCATTTTTGCGGGGTATATTGCGAGATAGGGCTACCATTGGGGTTGAGCAGAAAAGTCCAATATTTACTCCGTTTACACCGAAGCGAGAATCCTCTTCGGCCACCGCCATATCGCAACTCGCTACAAGTTGACAGCCCGCAGCTGTAGCGATCCCATGTACTTTTGCAATAACTGGTTGAGGCATTTTACGAATGCTAATCATCATCTTAGCACATTTATCGAAAAGCGATTTAAAATAAGCTTTACCACCATCTTCTGCTTGACGACCGGCAGTCATTTCTTTGAGATCATGCCCAGCGCAAAACGCCTTGCCTTTGCCAGACAAAACCACGGACCTGATAGATTTATCTTCTGACAGATTATCAAACTCACTTTGCAAAGCAGCTAGCATTGCTTCGGACAAGGCGTTCAGTTTTTCCGGTGCGTTCATCTGGAGATGCGCAACTGCATTTTTATCGTAACGTTCCAGCAAACTCATCTTGCCCTCCAACTTGTTTCTGGCAAACTTTACTTCAAATGATGAAAAGGACCAACTATGTCGTTACGTTTTAATAAAGAAAGTCTTCTTGCCTATATTGAACAGGTATTTCCCCAAATGAAAGGGGAGTTTAAAATAGAGGAATTAAGTACAGATACTACCAAAGTTAGACTAAATGTTTCTGACCGACATTTACGGCCAGGCGGAACAGTTTCGGGCCCTTCTATATTTGGATTGGCGGACATTAGTGTATACATGGCTGTTTTGGCTAACATTGGTTTTGAAGCTCTTGCCGTGACAACTAACTGTTCAATTGATTTCATGCGTAAGCCTTCTGCAAATGCAGATATTATATCAGATTGTAAATTGCTGAAGCTTGGCAAAAGACTTGCTGTTGGGGATGTATTGATTTACTCAGAGGGTAGTAGCGAACCGGTTGCCCGCGCGTCCTTAACTTACTCCATACCTCGATCGTTATAGTAGGACGCAGATACTCAGTCCTTAGGGGTTACCACTGCAGATCCTGGTGAGGCCTTAGCTGGTCGTGCTGCTTTGGCTAATGGATCCTCCTGCCTTTGCACAGATCCTTCAAAGTGCGCACCTGACTCAATAGCAATTGTTTTGTGAATAATGTCACCTTCTACCCGAGCGGTTGCGGTCAATCGTACTTTTAGGCCTCTGACCCTACCAACAATCCGGCCATTTACTACAACATCATCAGCGACAACTTCACCATTGATTGTTGCAGTCTCGCCAATGGTCAAAAGATGTGCACGAATGTCGCCCTCTACCGTTCCTTCAACCTGAATATCACCGGTTGTTTTCACATTTCCTACTATGTGTAGGTCTTGTGATACTACAGATGCCGGTGGCTTAGCTTTAGGTGCGGAAGACTTAAAATCCCCAGATTCCTGTGTTGTTTTTGACGCTGACGGGTCTGCAGGTGTTGCAGCGTCTCTGTCATTTTGTGCGGGTTCGTTTATTTTGCTTTTAGAAAACATTTCTTGCAGCCTTGATATAATTCAAAAGATTAACAGCCTCACCATTTAATCATACTCCGAAATGAAGATGGGTTCCAGCATAACGTACTGCGTAAACCATTTCACTTGTGTCGTACCCATACGAGACCCTTATTCATATTTTAATCCGAACGATGAAAGGTGTCCATAACGTGTTGCAATCTAATTTGTTATTTTTTACTAATTGACGTTAATCTGGTAAAACCTTGCTTTTTTGATCAATATAGTAGTTTTTTACCACCTTGGTGTTGCAAACGTAAATAAGAACTACAGCGCTTGATAGCGCTCTAATGCTACTGCCTAACTTTAGATGTTAGTCGTTTTTGCTTCTAATTGCATGGTCCGAAATGAGTTTTCCTGTAGCGATTCGGTAAAAAAGATTTTCCATTTAAGGGTTTTAATAAACCTTCTTTTTAGGCCAAAAATTTGACCTTAGCTGCTCACAAACAAATAAATCCTTTCGCTCTCCTAATGTCTGTTCCACGCTTTTCGAAAAGTAACCTAAAAGAATTAGAGCAGTACCTTGAATAGGGGCGTACAACTGCAGAAAAGTGTATCCCCTGCTTAAGTTTATTATTTGAACTTTACCAGCGCATGTCAGATACGCCATAAAAATCATAAAAATCAGCTACCATTATTATGCTGCAATTATTCATTAATAATCCGGTGGAAGACTCGGATCGCAATGTGTCAATTCATCGGAGGGTAACTTCAAAGCACCATGAAAATATTTGCTAAAAAATTAGTGAAAAATCTCTTTGGGATAAAGATTTGCCGTCCGCAAAGAAAACTGAACCGTTTTTTCCCATACGATACATGACGTACTCAGGGTAAATAATATTCAAGGTGTCTACACCTAATATGCCTTGGCTCTTGCTAAAATCTTAATCATATTAGATGTTAAATCGCGCCCAAGCGCTTCCAACTTCATAGATTTAACGGTCAGCTGTGCCAAAAGGCAATCTGAAATGTCATGTGCAGAGCGCCAAATCTCGGTACTGGCAGGAAGGGCGCCGTAATTCTTCCCAAGCCGGTAGAGATATTTTTAGATCGGGTTAAAAGCGTTTATTTTCTTCGGACACCACATTCACTTTCTGGTGATAAAAATTCATCGGCATTTTGATATCTGAAAAACGCGCCATCACATCCTAGTGAAGATCAATAGCATTAATTCCGACATGTTCCACTACATGTAATATTGCTGTAAGGACTTTTTCCATTTCCGGTTTCCGTTTGGCGACTTGGTGTGGTAATAATAAATCAGATTTTCTGGGGAGCTTTGGCTGCTCAGGTGGCTGACATAAGCTACTTGAAGTAGGCTCTAGAGATTGCCTGCTAACAAATCAGTCTTTCGCGTAACACTGTCGAATTGCAGCTTATTGTCTTCCATAAGCTTCATCCAAAACGTGTACCACCTTAAGTTTTAACAGTTTTTTCTTTGGCTATGTTCCAGATATCATAAATCCTTTACTGCCTCCAGCACATTATCAACATGACCTGAAACTTTTACTTTACGCCACTCCCTGACCACATTGCCGCCTCCATCAATAATGAAGGTGGAGCGCTCTATACCGAAAAAGGTTTTTCCATACATCGATTTTTCTTTCCAAACCCCAAAGCGTTCGCAGACATCACTATTTCTATCAGACAGCAGGGGCACATCCAGTTGTTTCGTAGCAATAAAATTTTCGTGACTTTTTATACTGTCTTTGGAAATCCCAAATACCTTCGTATTAAATTTTTGAAACTCAGGCAAAGAGTCTGTGAAGTCTTTTGCCTCCTGTGTACATCCACCTGTATTGTCTCTTGGGTAAAAAAATAGAACTACGTTGGAGGGTTTCAATTCACTGAGATCAACGGACTCACCCCCATTACGCGGAAGGTGTACATTCGGTGCTGGATAAGGCAAATTGGTCATAAATCCTCCGTAGGAAACTTTTTACGCTAATTGACGAAAGTAGAGCTGCTTTGTGGATAATAAAGAGCCAAACGGGAAAATAGGGCGAAGGGTGGGCATGCACAAGATTCCAAAACGTCTTTTTCTTATCACGCTTCGTGCCATATTTTCCATAATCGGGACGGCTATGACGACAACAGTTTTTGCTGTATTAATTTCTTTCATATTATTGCATGAAAATCCGGTTTCCGTGCCTAGATGGGCGGCCGATACGCTTGCAAGCCAGATATCTCGCCAAACGGGCAGCGTTTCACTGAAAGATACACGCGTTTTAGTGTCGTTTAATTCCCATTGGCGCCCCCAATTGACATTTGATGCTCTGATTTTAAAGCACTCAAATGACCAGGCCTCTGTTAAATTAAGCCGCCTCGATGCCGTTTTCTCATTGCGTCAGGCAATCAAAGGAGAACTTGATATTTCCGAGCTTTACTTCGATGGGCTTGTTGTTGAAATTTTAAGAGATGAGCAGGGTGATTTTCAAGCCCAACTTGGCACAACCGTTAAAAACATGGGTTATGCGGCTACACCGGCAAATTTGAAACTTGAGTTTGATCGAATATTCGAAACGCCATTGCTGAATAGTTTTCGATCTTTGACCGTTCAAAATGTAACTTTGGATTATATAGATAGGCGCTCTTCGAGGAATTGGACTGTCGACGGCGGACGCTTGTTTGTTACCAAAGAGCGAAATCGATTATCAGTGCGATCGGATCTTGCACTTCTTACAGGGGGAACCGGTGTAAGTATAATTGAAGCGAACTATAATACCGAACTCGGAAAACAAAAAGTGGATTTTGGAATTAAGTTCTCGGACCTTCCATCCGATATTCTTGCTTCGCAGTCCAAAGGTTTCGAGTGGTTAGCCGCTTTGGACGCTCCCATTTCTGGTGCTTTGAGAGGAAGCTTAGACAGCAACGGAGAACTGGGGTCTATTAACACCACTCTGGATATTTCTGCCGGTGCTTTGCAACCAGATCTATCCTCTAAGCCACTAAAGTTCTCATCTTTAAAGACTTATTTTACATATGACCCCGTACGGCAGGTATTAGCTTTTGATAACGTTATTTTAAACAGTTCGGACCTCAGTTTCTCAGCTGAAGGCAACGCATTTGTTGAGGTAGGTGAAAATGAGGAAGGTGGTTTGATAGGACAGTTTCGATTGAATAATATATCTGCTAATCCACTAAGTTATTATAAATCGTCCAAAAAAATTGATTTTGCAACGGTAGAGTTCCGCCTATTTCTCGATCCTTTTGAGGTGCAACTTGAGCAAATTTATCTATCAGATATTGCAAGTGATCTAGAAGCAAGAGGCTCTGCAAGATTTGCGACAGATCAGGGCGGTTGGAGTATTTTCCTTCAAGCGGAACTTGATAAGCTGAACTATGAAGATCTTATGGCCTACTGGCCAAGGAGTATTAATTCGGAGCAACGTACTTGGGTTGCAACTAATATACGCGAAGCCAAATTGTCGAATGTAATTTACGCATTGAATTATAAATCGAAAAGCGAACAAATAGCGAGCTTAGCTTTTGCATTTCGAGACACTTCGTTTCGACCGGTAAAGGCATTCCCAATTGTCAAACAAGCCGCAGGTTTATTTTCTAGTTTTGACCATCGTCTTGCGATCATTTTCGAACAGGGAAAGCTATATATCCCCAAATTTGATACAGTAGACATTGCTGGGACTGAATTTGTTATCCCAACGACAAAAACTACCCCGAGTCCGTCAAATCTCAAACTTGTAGGAAAGGGGTCACTAAAAGCTGTTGTGAACATGCTAAATAATCCGCCGATTTCAGTGTTTAAAAGTAATGAAAAAATTTTCAATTCTGTTGATGGGGTAATAGATTTTAAAGCAGATTTGGAATTTCCTCTTAAAAAAGAGGTAACAGCTGAGGAAATGAGCTATTTAGTTTATGGCATGATTAGCGAATTTGCGGTTCCAAACTTTAATGGTCAAGAGGATATTTATGGAAATAAAGTAGATTTTGAACTTACGTCAGAGAATTTGACTTTAAATGGAGTCATCAATGCGCTGGGCACTCAATTTTCAAGCAAATTACTATATAACCTTGCTACGCAAAAAGTGATATTTGATGCAGATTTCGACATTGATCAAAGTTTAATTGATGCAATTAACTTTCCTTTGCCGCCAAAGACTTTATTCGGGAAAAGTACTGGCACGGTGCATGTAGAGGCGCCCAAAGCCGCAAAAGTATCAATTGATATCGTGAGTGATCTCGTAGGATTGGGTTTATCAATTCCAGGCTTGAAGTGGAGCAAACCAGTAGATTTGAATGGAAACCTCATCGCGACTGCTACATTTGAAGACGGATTGAACTTTGAAAGCTTCTCGTTGGATACTAACGGTTTGAGGTTGAACGGTAAACCAATGGTTACATCAGCAGGCGTTGCCGCAGGTTTTGACATAGATGAATTCAAGATTGATGAACGCATTAACGTGTCTGGTATCGTTGAAGCAAACGAGCGAATAACCATAAAAAAGGGGTACTTTGATGCAAGACCATTTTTTGTTTCTAGAAAAAGAAAAATTCCTACCTCTTCAGAATCAGTACCAGCCCGCATCGATTTAGACCGTGTGCGTTTGACAAAGGATGCAGTCCTTACAAATTTCATTGGGGATCTACAAATAGGAGCTGCACTTATTGGTGACTTTACTGCTGACGTGGGTGAAAGAGCAAAAATTACAGGTTCGTTCCATTCCCGAAGAGGAAAAACCGCCGTTGAAATACGATCTGATCAAGGTGGTCCCGTTCTTAAGGAGTTTGGGGTGGTTAAGGATGCGACTGGCGGGAAGCTGCTGGCATCATTGACACCGGCAAAAGATGAAATGGCTACAGATGGTTATGTCCGCGTTGATGATGTGAAAATTCAAGGAGCGCCTTTTCTCGCTGAACTGCTGAATGCTATGAGCATTGTAGGTTTAATTGAAACTTTGTCAGGTCCAGGTATACCACTGAATGAAATCGAAGCGACCTTCCGAATCAAAGAGGACCAAATCATCTTGAAAGAGTTTTACGCTTTTGGACCCTCCATGGGTATTACTTTGGATGGTTATTACAGCACAACTAACAAGACACTGGACATGCAAGGTGTGATTTCACCTATTTATATTATTAATGGTGTGGGCGCGATTATGTCAAAGAAAGGTGAAGGTTTGATAGGGTTTAACTTCAACCTGAAAGGTAAAACTGGTGACGTTAAACTTTTAGTCAACCCCCTGTCGGCGCTAACGCCGGCGATGTTTAGGAATATTTTTCGAAGACCACCACCGGAGTATGATGAGTGATCTTTTGAAACTGAGCGACTTTGATTTTCATCTTCCAGAAGAGCTTATTGCCTTACGTCCAGCGGCTCCCCGTCGCAACGCACGTATGCTCAAATACTCGGCAGGTAAGATCGAAGATGGTTATTTTTTCCAACTTGCAAATAGCCTGGAAAAGGGCGATCGGCTTGTTATAAACGATACCCAAGTTATCCCTGCGAGATTGAAGGGCAAACGCATCCGTAAAGATACAGTTGAGGGAGGCATGGCTTCTGTCGAGGTCACTTTGTTGAGACAAAAATGTACCGTAGAATGGTCAGCTTTGATTAAACCCTTAAAAAAGGTAGAAATTGGTGACCAGATTGTTTTTGGAGATGGATTCACCGCAATTTTATTAGAAAAGACTGAAGGACAGGCAAAATTATCTTTTGATATTGAACCTTCTCTATTCCACAAGGCCCTCGAAACGTCTGGCGAAATGCCACTCCCACCTTATATCACTGCCAAGCGATTAGTTGACCCCAAAGATAGTAAAGATTACCAGACCATCTTTGCGCAAAATATTGGATCTGTGGCAGCACCAACCGCATCACTGCACTTTGACGAAACTGTATTGCATTACCTTTCAGAAAAAGGCGTTGAAGTAAGTTTTGTGACATTACACGTGGGAGTAGGGACATTTCTTCCAGTAAAAGTGAATGATGTAAAAAAGCATAAGATGCATGCTGAGTTCGGAGAAGTTGGCGATCAGACTGCACTCGACATTTTACAAACCCGCAAAAATGGTGGCCGCATTATTCCGGTCGGTACCACGGCACTTCGTCTGATTGAGACGGCAGCGCTGCGGAAAGGTTATATTGAACCTTGGCGTGGTGAGACTGATATATTTATTTATCCTGGTTTTGAGTTCAAAGTGACAGACGCTTTGATAACAAATTTTCATCTGCCGAGATCTACTTTGCTTATGCTAGTAGCCGCGTTTATTGGATTAGAAGAAGCCAAAAAACTTTATAAACACGCAGTAGCGAGCAGATATCGTTTTTTTTCTTATGGCGATGCATCGTTTTTGGCGCCGAATAGATAACTTTGTGTAGCAAAGTTTACGAATATATATCATAGGGAAATTAATGTTTCGCTCTAAAACTCTCCTGCACTAGTTACATGTTTTCGATTTTATCAAATTCTTGGGCACTTTTACTTGGAATGCTTCTCCTGATGCTAGGCAACGGGTTGCACGGTACGTTGCTTGGCGTGCGGGGTGATATTGAAGGTTTTTCTACTCTGGAAATGTCATTAATCATGTCGGCTTATTTTGTAGGTTTTTTGGGAGCAAGTAGGTTTGTCCCAGAAATGATCCGTCGTGTTGGTCATGTTCGCGTTTTTGCCGCTCTTGGATCGTTTATATCTGCCGTCTTGATTATTTTTCCACTTTTAACTGATCCTATTATATGGATTATTGGTCGCGCCGTTTTAGGATTTTGTTTCTGCGGCGTTTATTTGGTTGCGGAAAGCTGGCTCAACAATGATGCATCAAACGAAAATCGTGGGAAAGCTCTATCACTTTATATGATTGTCCAAATGGCTGGTATAGTTGCAGGCCAGGGTATTCTCGTTTTGGCTGACCCCAGTGGATATGTTCTTTTCATTGTTATTTCTATTCTGGTTTCGGTTTCCTTTGCTCCAATTTTACTGTCGATCAATCCGACGCCAGCGTTCGAACGCACAAAACCAATGAACTTGCCGCAATTAATCGAAACCTCCCCATTGGGATGCGTAGGTATGTTTTTGCTGGGTGGAGTTTTTTCTATCCAGTTTGGGATGGCTGCCATATTTGGCGTAGAGGCTAAACTGAGTGTTGGTCAAATCTCTAGCTTTATCGCTGCGTTTTATGTTGGTGCTATGCTTTTACAATATCCGATTGGCTGGCTCTCAGATCGCATGGATCGACGGGTTTTGATCGCGATTGTTAGCGCGTTAGCTGCAATATCGGCATCCTTTGGTACTATAGGCTGGGACAGTTTTTTACTTTTGCTTACTGTCGCCTTCTTTGTTGGGGGTATGACAAATCCACTCTATTCACTTTTGATTGCACATACCAATGACTTCCTGGACTTTGACGATATGGTCGCTGCCTCGGGAGGGCTATTATTTATTCATGGTTTTGGCGCTATTAGCGGACCATTGATAGTTGGGTGGATGATAAGTCAGTTCGGTCCGTTAGGCTTTTTTCTTGTTATCATTTCACTTATGGGCGGCTTATCTCTTTATGCGCTTTTTCGAATGACACAGCGAACTGCGATTGCAGTAGAAGATACCGGTACTTATGCTGCGGTTACGCCTGGAGCATCGCCGGTCGCCTTGGGAATCGCCCAAGAGTATGCGATTGATGTTGCGAGTGAAGATGAGGAAAAGTGACTTCTTTTACGGTCTGTTTTAAAATTAAACTAATTTTTTTTAAAATAAATTGGCTGTATGATGTTAATTAAAAAAGAGCAGTCGAGGTTAAAAAGATGTCGCCAAACGAGGTTCTAAGTTTTTGGCTAGACGAAGTCGGAGAAAAAAATTGGTATACTACTGATGACACGCTGGACGCAAAAATAAGAGATCGCTTTTTATTCAGTTGGAGTAAACTTTGTTCCGGTGCCTTTAGTCTTTGGTTGACCTACCCAACTGGCGCCCTTTCGTACATAATCTTTTCTGATCAGTTTCCAAGAAATATGTTTCGTGGAACCAAGAAAGCCTTTGCTTCTGATAAAGTTGGCCTTGCTGCTGCGAAATCATCGATCAAAAAGGGATGGGATTTGCAGATCAATGAACCTGTACGCCAATTTTTTTACCTACCTCTTATGCACTCTGAGAATTTATATGATCAGGAACGCTGCGTGCGGCTCATGCTAGAGCGCATGCCAGAAACTGGGGGCACTAATTTATTACATGCACAGGCTCATCGCGAAGTTATTCGCCAGTTTGGTCGGTTTCCATACCGGAATGTCGCGCTTGATCGCCAATTTACACACCTTGAAATAGATTATGTTAAAAATGGAGGCTATGGACTCACCCTTCGGCAACTCGAAAACACCTCTCAATAAAAGCGCCATTGTTGTTCCGGAAAAGATGATTTAATATTAAACTTATTAAAAAGTACTGGAGTTTAATATGTCCAATAACGCCTTCGATCTTGTTGTAATTGGAGCAGGTCCTGGCGGCTATGTCGCTGCAATCAGAGCGGCGCAATTAGGTTTAAATGTTGCTATTGTAGAGCGAGCACATTTGGGGGGCATCTGCCTCAACTGGGGTTGCATTCCGACGAAGGCGATGCTCCGCTCTGCGGAATTGTTTAAACAAATGAAGCGTGCCAAAGAATTTGGTCTAATTGCGGATAAAATTGGCTATGATCTGACTGCAATCATCAATCGCTCGCGGGGAATTGCTGAAAAACTGAGGCAGGGCGTAAAATTCTTGATGGTAAAAAACAAAGTGCGAACATTTGTTGGGGATGCACGTCTAATAGATCAGAAATCCATTAAGGTTTCCAATAAAGATAGCGAAATAACCATAACAGCCGAAAGTATTGTGTTGGCAACTGGGGCACGAGCACGAGAACTGCCAGGATTGGAAGCAGACGGGGAGCTTGTTTGGACATATATGCATGCGCTGCAGCCAATAAGAATGCCGAAAAAGCTTTTAGTTATAGGTTCTGGAGCGATTGGAATAGAGTTTGCAAGTTTTTACAATATGTTAGGTGCCGATACCACTGTGATTGAATTGATGGATCGAATTTTGCCTTCAGAAGACAGAGAAATCAGTATTTTTGCAAGCGAACAGTTTAAAAAACAAGGGATCAAAATTCTCACTAATGCTTCTATTGAAAAACTTGATAGACAAAAAAACAGGGTCAAGGCTCACATCCAGCAAGCAGACAAGAATTTATTACAAGATTTTGATACGGTAATTTCTGCAGTTGGAATCGTTGGGAATGTTGAGAATCTTGGTCTGGAGGAAATTGGAATAGAAGTTTTAAAATCACACGTTGTAACGGATGAGTTTTGCCGCACTTCTGTTGAGGGAATTTATGCAATTGGTGATATTGCAGGTGCTCCTTGGTTGGCTCATAAAGCTAGTCACGAAGGCATGATGGTTGCAGAGCTCTTGGCAGGCCACACACCGACGCCCTTCCGATCCGAAGACATTGCTGGTTGTACATATTGCCATCCTCAGATCGCATCGGTCGGGTTCACAGAGGAAAAAGCAAAAAAAGAGGGCATTGATGTGAAGATTGGTCGCTTTCCCTTCTTAGGAAATGGAAAGGCGTTAGCTCTAGGTGAATCTGAGGGTATTATAAAGACTGTATTTGATGCGAAGACAGGTGAACTACTAGGCGCCCATATGGTTGGAGCAGAGGTGACAGAGCTTATTCAGGGGTATGTGATTGGGCGAAAGCTCGAAACAACCGAGCAAGAACTTATTGAGACTATTTTTCCTCATCCTACTCTTTCTGAGATGATGCATGAAAGCGTTTTGGATGCATTTGATCGCGCTATTCACGTTTGATGAACTGTTTTAAACTTTCGTAATGCAAAAACCTATTTTGACTCATAAAACTCAACCCTACCAATCTTCTATACTCTGTTTTTGATAATACACCTTTATGCGGTGAGATTAATAAACAAAATCAAGGACCCCTTTTTAAAAAATTCATTCCTTAACTTACGGAGTTCAAAATAATAACAGCGTTAATCGACTTATAGTTTTGTGTCTTTTTTGCCCTTAATTTTTACGAAATGAACTTTATTATTATGTCAACTGTTACGGAGGATTATTAGTATAAAACTGTTATGTGCGCCGCCGCCGACCACGGCGATTGCCTCTGCCACCTATTTCTCCATTGCCTTCTGTTGGTTTGTTGAACTGGATCCACGCACCACCGTGCGGATCTTTGTTGTTTAAAAAATTGGCTGCGCGAATAGCCTCCATCTCTTTTCCAGGTCGGGGTATAGTGGAGCCAAGGCCAAAAAGAGTGACGAAAGTTTCATCATCCATATTTTCAGGCAGCTTAACACCCTTGGCAACGCACTCCTCCTTTTTCTCCAGGATAAGCTTTTGATTAACCGGGAGTGCGACGGGATTCATAATCGCTGATGTCATACCGGCTCCAATGGCCATAGGAAGAAAGGCATTATTAATTCCATGCCTATTAGGTAGGCCGAACGATACGTTGGAAGCTCCGCAGGTCGTATTTACACCGAGTTCCTCACGTAGTTTACGAACGAGAGTAAAAACTTGTTTACCTGCGGTAGCCATGGCTCCAATCGGCATAACGAGTGGGTCAACGACTATATCATAGGCGGGGATTCCGAAGTCAGCTGCACGTTCAACTATTTTACGTGCTACTGCAAAACGCACGTCCGGGTCTTCAGAAATTCCCGTATCATCGTTTGAAATAGCAACCACGGGGACATTGTATTTTTTTACAAGTGGGAGAACAAATTCAAGCCGGTCTTCCTCACCTGTAACCGAGTTAAGAAGCGGGCGCCCTTTTGCTGTTTGTAAACCTTTATCCAATGCCGCCGGCACTGAACTGTCGATGCAAAGCGGGACATCTGTAAGGATTTGAACTAACTCAATCATTTGTTTCATTAGTGGTGGTTCGGTTTCATTGGGATTGGGGTTAGAATTATAAACTACACCCGCATTGATATCGAGAACACTGGCGCCAGCAGCCACCTGTGCCAGAGCATCTTTTTCCACTGTTGAAAAAATACCCATCTCAAGCTCTGCAGCCAATTTTTTTCGGCCGGTAGGATTAATGCGTTCGCCGATGACACAAAAAGGTTCATCGAACCCAATAACGGTGGTTTTGGTTTCAGACTCTACAGTGGTGCGTGTCATTCTACCTATCCCTGAGATTGTATAGCTGGAACGCCAGCGCTCCCACCATTTTCGCTGACCCAATTTGCGTTGGCTGTGATCCCCCCCAGTGGGAAGAAATGCACTTGCTTAATGTTGAAGTCTAGGTTTTGCGCTTTATGCCTAGCAAGTGCAGCAAGCACATCTTCGGGTTCATATGGCAAAAGCAGCTTTGTCATATCCATTGCACGTTTCTGAAGAACTTTCAAAGATGGGCCAACGCCACAGGCAACGGCAAATTTAATAAGTGTTTGAAGCTTCGCTGGACCAGCAATGCCAATATGTATTGGAATATCTATTCCGGCTGTTTTTAATCTATTTGCCCATTTAATAATTGGCTCTGCCTCAAAGGCAAATTGGGTTGTAAGTGCCATATTAGCATCGGTTCGCTCTGAGAACTTCTGCTTCCACCTCAGAGCAGAGTCAACGTTTTTAGTCGAGCCGTCTTGATCGATGTCTTTGTTTCCTTCAGGATGGCCGGCAACATGAAGAGTTTTAAATGAATGTTTATCAAAAAGGCCAGTTTCGAGTAATTGCATTGAATTTTCAAATTCACCATGCGGTTTTGTTACGCCGCCAGCTAAAAGTAAGGCTTGATCCACACCAGCTTCGCTCTGATACATCAAAATCCAGTCTCTAAGGGTTTTTTTGTCCTTTATTATGCGGGCAGGGAAATGCGGCATGACTGGATAACCTTCTTCCGAGATCCTTCGTGCCGTTTTTATCATATCTTTAAAAGGTGTGCCCTCGATATGAGCAATATAGACCCGCGTGTTCTTTGGAAAAATTTTTTGAAAGCAAGAGATTTTCTCAGCCGTACGTGGCATTACTTCAATTGAATAACCTTTTAGAAGGTACTCAAGATCCTCGGAAGCTTCATATTGTCTCGCAGGTTTTCTTTTAAAATTCAACAGCGCCATAAGTGCCTCCTCTGCTCTCTGTTTAGGACTCTGCTCGGCCGTGATTTTCTATTAGATCCTTGATCTGGGCTTTGTCATACTCTTTTTCAAGCCGTGCAGCTTCCTGTTTTGCAAGTATTTCTGCTTCACCAGCTAGATTGTATGGGGGAGCTTTGTGCCATTCTGCGAGATATTCATCACTGCCGTCTAATCCAGCCCGCATAGCTGCCATATCAATGGCTTGCTCAAACCGTTTAGCAAGTTGTCTTTTCTCAGCTCCGCGGCCCTTGCCAACAATTACCTGTGCTGGAATATCGCGCCAATAAACGATGGTAATTTCAGGCATATTCCGAATCCTTACAATATTTTATTTTTTCTAAAGCAGCCAATTGCAGTTCTTGCGCCGGATTTCGACGAATGTACGCCATTGAGCGACCTTATTGTGAATTATTTAAATAACGTAGATGCTAATATCAAAGTTTTTGAATTTGTATTAAAAGTCCCGCTGAGAACTAATCTCATATCAAAAGTAATTCAATTAGTGAAAATATTTTGATACATGACTTGCAGGCCTTTGGCTTCGGGCATATCCTCAAATAAATCTAGTCTCTATGGAGGGCATGAGAACATGGCGCAAAAGCGTCTAAAACCTGTCCGTATATTACCCGAAGTGGTTGATAACTCGGTGCTAGAGCCGCCCAATCTTAACCAGCTTTACGCAGCTTTGGATTTAGGGACAAATAGCTGTAGGATGCTGATTGCACAACCTAAAGGTAGTCAATTTCATGTGGTAGACAGTTTCTCAAAGTCCGTTCAGCTAGGTGTTGGCCTTGAGAAAACCGGCAAACTTGGTCGGAGTTCCATGAACAGGACGATTCAGGCGCTTAAAGTTTGTCAACAAAAACTTAAACGCCATAATATTAAACACATGCGCCTGGTTGCCACTGAAGCTTGCAGGAGAGCGTCCAATGCAAGTGAATTTCGCCAACGAGTTTTTAGGGAAACGGGGCTCGAGCTTGAAATAATAGAAGCGGAGGAAGAAGCACGGTTAGCAGTAATATCTTGTGCGCCGTTAGTATCGAATCGCACGGAGCAATTACTTGTGATAGATATCGGCGGCGGGTCCACGGAACTCGTTTGGATTGATCTATCGAATTTACCCCCGCTAGAACGCCCCCGTTCATTAATGCGTATGCATGCGGGATTTCATTCCATCGAGAGTCCGTTTCCAGCTGCCAAAGTTGTGGATTGGATCAGTGTACCCCTCGGTGTAGCAACGCTACAAGATGCTTATAGTGATGTAAAAGACGATTCTGCTCGGTATGCTCTTATGAGTTGCCATTTTGAAGATAATCTGGCTGATTTTGCCCCTTATAAAGATGAACAAAAAAAGTCTGGGTTTCAAATTATTGGCACCTCTGGAACAGTGACTACTTTAGCTGCGAGCCATCTGGGACTGCGTCGCTATGATCGGACAAAAGTTGATGGACTCCGAATGACATCTGAGCAGATCGATCAGGTCGTTAGTGCGTACCTTTCTCTTGGGCCGGACGGACGCCGCAACGACCCTCATATCGGGCAAGATCGACAGGCACTTATCATGTCAGGCGCAGCTATTTTGCAGGCCCTTTTACGCTCCTGGCCAACAGATCGGCTGTCAGTCGCTGACCGAGGTTTACGCGAGGGTTTACTTTACGCACAAATGAGCTCTGATGGCGTGCTTGAGGACGTGCCCTGCTAATGACAAATAAGGCAAAGAACGTTTCTTCGAGAGGACAACGGGATCTGACAGTAAGGTTAAAAAAGGCTAGAGGTAAAACTGTTGCTCAAGTTCGCTGGTTGGAAAGGCAGTTAAATGATCCTTATGTAAAGCGTGCTAAGCTGGAAGGTTACAGGGGGCGCGCAGCCTTTAAAATTCTGGAATTAGATGACAAGTATCGCTTCCTAATTCCTGGCGCTAGAGTTGTTGACTTAGGCTGTGCACCGGGAGGATGGAGTCAGGTAGCTGCGAAGCGCATCAACGCACTGGGCGAAAAGCAGGGCAAAGTGCGTGGAAGAATTTTAGGTATAGATTTGCAAAAGGTGGAACCAATTTCCGGGGTAGAGTTGTATCAACTGGATTTTTTAGAAGATAATGCAGAAGAAAAAGTAAAAGAATGGCTTGATGGCAAAGCTGACGTTGTAATGTCAGATATGGCGGCTGCCAGCACTGGTCATAAGCAAACCGATCATTTACGAATTATAGCACTTTGTGAAGCAGCTGCCTATTTTGCATTTGATGTCTTGGAAGAGGGGGGTGCTTTTATTGCAAAGGTCTTAGCGGGTGGGGCAGAAGGCGAATTACAAAAGCTTTTAAAGCAACAATTTACTAAAGTTGCGCACCTGAAACCTCCGTCCAGCCGTGCAGATAGTTCTGAAAAATTTGTTGTTGCTATGGGTTACCGATCGTAGCGATAAACTTTCGCTAGCGCTCGTGGTGATTTGCCAAAGCTTATTTTGAAAGCGCGACTGAGAGCTGCCGTGATTTCGTAACCTGAACGTAGGGCAATCTTAGAAATGCTTAAGGAGGTGCTTTCTAAAAGTTAGCGGGCGTTCGTGAGGCGAATGTGACGATAGACATTACTTGGTGATGTATCAAAAGCTGTTTTGAAGCGTCTCAATAGCGTTTTTGGCTGACAGGCTGCAATTTTGGAGAGTGCATTAAGGCTTAGCGGTTTTTCGATATTCATTTGCATCGCAGCAATGGCTTTTTGTACAGGGCTGACTTGCGTTGCAGGGTTCTCTGTCCTGTAGTGCCAGTGTATAATCACGAAGAAGCATTGAATCGCCATCGAGGCCTACAGAAGTTTCAAGATGCTCTTCTATCATGGATCTCGTGAGGTCAAATGCTGACATTGCTCCAGTAAACGTTATCTGATTCATGTCGTTGACTATGCGGTGTCTGACAGTAGAAACATTCGAGAATCGTTCAGAAAAGCTATCTAATGTTCCTCAATGGAGTGTTTCACCGTGCCCCTCGAGCAGCCCTGCTGAAGCCATTAACCAAGGACCAGTGTCTAAGCCTACCATAAATTTAAACTTTGCCGCGCTTTCCCGTAGCAATTGGCGGCACTCAGATATGTCATGAGTTTGAAAATCATAGCTTGCTACTATGAAGAGATAGTCACTTGATCTCGCCTCCTTAAGTGAGGTGTAAGGAAGGACAGGCAGTCCGTTTGAAGAAGCAACTAGATCTCCTGACAGGCTGACGAAATTCCAACGATAAAATTCTCGTTCTACAAGCGAGTTGGCCGACCGCAATGCTTTTATTTTTATTATTTGTCCATTTCTGCATCATATATGTCTTTTATTGCAAATTATATTTTATCTCTAGTAACATATGCTTGCGTGAGCCTTTCAGGAGTACGACCATGCCATTATTAATGAACAGAGAAGTCTTCATCACCTGCGCCGTTACCGGTTCTGGGGGAACGCAGGATAAAAGTCCTCATGTCCCACGAAGTCCGCAACAAATTGCTGATAGCGCGATTGCTGCGGCTCAAGCTGGTGCTGCAGTGGTTCATTGTCACGTCCGTGAACCGGACAGTGGTGCTCCAAGCCGCAAGCTAGAGTATTACCGAGAAGTAACTGAGATCATTCGTACTTCTGAAACAGATGTTGTTTTGAATCTCACTGCCGGCATGGGGGGGGATATGGTGTTCGGTGGCGCGGAGGAACCACTACCACTCGTCGATGGAACTGATATGCTGGGCGCGACCGCGCGCCTGGCTCATGTGGTCGAATGCCTTCCGGAAGTTTGCACGCTAGATTGCGGTACCATGAACTTTGCTGAGGCAGATTATGTAATGACTAATACGCCCGGAATGTTGCAGGCTATGGGCAGGATGATGACAGACCTCGGTTTAAAGCCGGAAATCGAGGCTTTTGATACCGGTCACCTCTGGTATGCAAAGCAGCTTGTTGCCGATGGTATTATTGAGCCAGATGCGCTTGTTCAACTCTGCATGGGTGTGCCTTGGGGGGCTCCAGATGATCTGAATACTTTCATGGCGATGGTAAATAATGTGCCAGAAAATTGGACGTTTAGTGCTTTTTCACTAGGTCGTAATCAGATGGCTTTTGTAGCCGCATCAATATTGGCCGGTGGAAATGTGCGTGTTGGACTTGAAGATAATCTAATGTTGGAGCGTGGGGTTTTAGCAGAGAATTATCAGCTAGTTGAAAAGGCACGGGACATCATCGAAGGCATGGGAGCACGCGTAATTGGACCTCAGGAAGTACGGGAAAAGCTCAATTTAACTAAACGAACACCAAAAGGTTGATACGTGGCTCGTCGAGTCATCATTACTGGAGGAGCTTCCGGCATTGGTCGTGTGATGGCTGAAGCCTTTCTCAAACTAGGCGACCGTGTGGCTGTTTGTGACACATCCGAAACTGAAATTTTCAAGCTGCGTTCCTCTTGCCCAGAAATATTCATCACCAAAGCAGATGTAAGCGATGAGGAAAGCATGGAACAGTTTTTCGAAATAGTGACCTGTGAATTTGGTGGCGTGGATGTTTTCATTTCCAATGCCGGCATAGCAGGACCTGCTGGGCCAATTCAGGCGCTGGATTTATCAGAATGGCGTTCTTGTATTGCAGTGAATCTTGATGGTGCCTTCCTAAGCTGCCGCTGGGCAGCAAAACAGATGCAGGAGCAGAAGAATGGTGTTATACTTCTTATTTCCTCAACATCTGGCCTATATGGTGTCCCGTTCCGTAGCCCCTATGTGACGGCAAAATGGGGCATTATTGGGCTTATGAAAACGCTTGCGATAGAATTGGGCGGAGCAAATATAAGGGTAAATGCCATATGCCCTGGTTCAATCGAAGGGGAGAGAATAGAGCGCGTACTGAACATGGAAAGTGAGGCTTCTGGTCGAAAGTTGGAAGACGTTAGGGCTCAGTACATGTCTGGCGTATCTCTTCGTTGTTTTATGACAGCGCAAGATATTTCGGATATGGCTGTATTTTTAGCTTCTGATGCTGCTAGGCACGTAACGGGTCAGGCGGTCAGTGTTGATGGAAATACAGAACGTATGGTTTGATTTACTTTTGGATCTGGAGATTTGTAAAAATGGGCAAAACGGCAGCGATTATCGGAGGTGGTGTTATCGGTGGAGGTTGGCTCGCCCGGTTTGTTCTTAATGGTTGGAATGTTAAAGTCTTTGACCCAGATTCCGATGCAGAACGCAAAATTTCTGAGGTATTGAAAAATGCCCGGCATGCCCTTCCAATGCTTTACGATCAACCACTGCCACAAGAGGGCACGGTAAATTTCTTTCCGACCATAAAGGAAGCAGTTGAACAAGCAGTTTGGATACAGGAAAGCGTGCCTGAGAGGTTAGATATCAAACATCGCGTATTTTCTGAAATTCAAGCAAGCTGTAGCCTGGATGCGTTAATTGGGTCTTCAACCTCGGGTTTCAAACCTTCTGAATTACAAGAAGGATCGGAGTTCCCAGAGCAGATTATGGTAACCCATCCATTTAATCCCGTATATCTTTTGCCTTTGATCGAACTTGTTCCAAGTCACAAAACTGGGAAGAAACATGTTGAAAAAGCGAAAGAAATTCTGACCTCACTGGGATTTTTCCCTCTACATCTTAGACGGGAAATAGACGCACATCTCGCAGACCGTTTCCTAGAAGCTGTTTGGCGTGAAGCCCTTTGGTTGGTCAAAGACGGAATCGCTACAACAGAAGAGATTGATAATGCTATTCGCTATGGATTTGGAATACGCTGGGCGCAAATGGGACTTTTTGAAACCTATCGTATAGCTGGCGGAGAGGATGGAATGGCGCATTTTATCAAACAGTTTGGCCCATACCTTAGCTGGCCTTGGACGAAACTGATGGATGTACCCGAATTGACAGATGAATTAACTAAAATCATTGCGGACCAATCTGATGCGCAATCGGGTCACAAATCGATACGTGAACTCGAAAGACTTCGAGATAATAATCTGATCGCATTGATGCGAGCCTTAAAACAGCAAGGCAGTGCAGCAGGATCGATTATAAATAATCACGAAAAATCTCTTCGCAAATCATTGGGAGACACTGTGCCAATGCGCACCGTTTCGCGCTCAATTCCCGTGGATTGGACTGATTACAATGGCCATATGAATGAGGGCCGTTACGGACAGATTTTTTCGGATGCAGCTGATGCGTTTATGAATGAAATCGGAGCTGACGCAGACTATATTGTAGCCGGGCACAGTTTTTTTACAGTAGAAACAACCGTGAAATACTTGGAAGAAACTTTAGCTGGTCAGCATGTCACAATAGATAGTCGGGTACTTTTATCTGATGGTAAAAAGGTTAAGCTTTTCCATGAGATGCGCGATGACAGCAAGAAACTTTTGGCAACTAGTGAACAGTTTATGTTGCACGTCAATCTTACAACTCGGAAATCCTGCGCGCCTTTACCAGAGGTACAAAAACGTATGGACACCATAGCTCAGGCTCATGAGGAGGTAGAATAATGAATTTTAGTTTAACCGAAGAACAGAAAATGATCGTTGAGACGGTTAGAAGCTTTGTTGAAAATGAAATTTATCCACATGAAGAGATCGTTGAGCGCACAGGAGAGGTACCCAACGATATTGCTGAAGAAATCAAACAAAAAACCATGGATCTTGGGTTTTACGCTTGCAATTTTCCCGAAGAGGTTGGAGGCGCGGGCTTAAGCCATCTAGAGTTCGCTTTGGTCGAGAGGGAATTAGGCCGCGGGTGTATGGCGCTCAATCACTTTTTTGGTAGGCCACAAAATATTCTTATGGCCTGTGAAGGGGATCAGAAAGAACGTTACCTTCTACCTGCCGTAAGAGGAGAGCGAATGGATGCACTCGCCATGACAGAACCTGGTGCAGGTTCGGACGTTCGAGGTATGAAATGCAGTGCTGAACGCAAAGGTGGCGATTGGATTGTGAACGGTAACAAGCACTTCATTTCCGGCGCTGATCATGCTGATTTTATTATTTGCTTCATTGCCACAGGCGAAGACAGTACTCCCAAAGGGCCCAAAAAACGTATCACCGCATTTTTGGTCGATCGTGGTACGCCCGGTTTCACAATCCGCAATGGATATAATTCTGTGAGCCATCGAGGTTACAAGAATATGATACTTGAATTTGATGACTGTCGACTATCGAGTTCGCAGGTGCTTGGACCGATTGATGGTGGTTTTTCCGTTATGAATGAGTGGCTTTACGCAACCCGAATAACCGTTGCAACAATGTCTGTAGGACGCGCTCGAAGGTGTTTTGAATACGCTGTGAATCACGCTTCTGAACGGGAGCAATTTGGGCAAAAGATCGGTAAATTCCAGGGTGTAAGTTTTCAGATAGCGGATATGATCACGGAAATTGATGCGGCAGACTGGTTGACATTGTCATCTGCTTGGAGACTGGACCAGGGACTTCCTGCAAATAGGGAGATTGCCAGTGCAAAGCTTTATGCCTCTGAAATGCTGGCAAGAGTAACGGATACAACGTTGCAGATATTTGGCGGCATGGGTTTGATGGATGATTTCCCTATTGAACGCTTCTGGCGCGATGCACGTGTCGAACGAATCTGGGACGGTACATCAGAAATTCAGCGTCATATTATCAGTCGGGATCTTTTGCGACCACTTGGAGCTTAGCCACAGGGGTATTTTATGCTAGATTTAAGTAGGCTTTTAAGGCCAAAAAGCATCGCAGTGGTTGGCGGCGGTTTTTGGTGTCGATCAGTCGTTGAGCAATGTCAAAAGATAGGCTTCACTGGTGAAATTTGGCCAATTCATTCTAAAGCAAAAAATGTTGCTGGATTACCTGCATTTAATTCAGTTGATGATCTTCCAAGCGCGCCGGATGCCACCTTTATCGGCGTGAACCGCGTAGCAACAATTGGTGTTACCAAGAGCTTGTCCGCGCGAGGAGGCGGGGGCGCTGTATGTTTCGCCTCTGGTTTTCTGGAAGCGGCAGCAGAAGATGAAGAAGGTGCACAATTACAAAGGCAATTGCTTGAGGCTGCGGCGGGGATGCCTATTATTGGGCCAAATTGCTACGGGTTGATTAATTATTTGGATGGGATAGCGCTTTGGCCGGATCAACATGGTGGAAAACGTGTTGATCGCGGGGTTGCGATCATTACTCAGAGTTCTAATATCGCAATTAACATTTCGATGCAACAACGGGCCTTACCAATTGCTTATATTGCCACAGCCGGTAATCAGGCACAAACAGGTTTAGCGGCTATAGGCCAATCTTTATTGCTGGATGACCGCGTAAGCGCACTTGGACTTCACATTGAGGGTCTCGGAGATATCACCGCTTTTGAAGAACTGGCGTTGGCGGCCAAAAAGGCAGGCAAGGGTATCGTTGCTATAAAGGTTGGTCAGTCTGAGCAAGCTCAAACAGCAGCTATATCCCATACCGCCTCGCTAACGGGGAGTGAGGTTGGAGCAAGGGCAGTACTGAAAAGACTTGGGATTGCGCGTGTGGAAAGTCTACCGGAGTTCATGGAGACGCTGAAACTCCTTCATTTTTGCGGACCATTGGCTGGTAACTCAGTTGCCTCAATCTCATGTTCTGGTGGTGAAGCAAGCCTTATTGCGGATATAGGCCTTTCCTATGATGTTCAATTTCCTGAATTAACTAAGACGCAAAGAATTGGTTTGAGGGCGGCACTTGGACCTATGGTCGCATTGGCCAATCCCCTTGATTATCACACTTATATTTGGGGCGATGGCCAAGCCATTGGGGTAATGATTTCCGCGATGATGCAAGGGGAACAGGATATAACAATATTAATCGTGGATTTCCCCAGAAAAGATAGATGTTCTCTCGCTGCATGGGACTGTGTTCTGGAGGGGGCAGCTATTGCGGTGGAGAAATCGTCTTCCCCTTTGGCCTTTGCAACGACCTTGTCCGAAAACCTACCAGAAGAGGTTGCTGAGAAATTGATGGCGTTGAGTGTACTGCCACTGCATGGATTAAATGAAAGTCTCGCTGCGATTGAGGCTTCACATTTTATCGCCATCGCTCGTAAAGCCACGCCTCTGCCCATCGTAATAAGTAAATCATCAAATGACCCCATATTAATTGATGAAACTGATTCCAAGGAGCTTCTTTCTGCATATGGTTTAGACGTTCCGCAACGTGCTCTTGCTTCATCTCCAGAAGAAGCAACCAGTCTCGGAGATGTAATTGGCTACCCACTCGTTTTGAAGGGGAGAGGCATCGCCCATAAAACAGAAATGGGTGCTGTAAAAGTTGGTTTAACTTCATTCTCTGAGTTGAAAGTGGCAGTGAGCCAAATGGATGTTCAGACTTTTTTGGTTGAAGAGATGGTCTCGGGAGCCGTCTGCGAATTGCTAGTCGGAGTGGCCCGAGACCCTGTCCATGGTTTTGTGTTGACCCTGGCGGCTGGAGGTGTGATGGCTGAATTGCTGGGCGATCAGATATCTCAAATTCTTCCCGTCAGCAGAGAAGATGTGGTGGAAGCACTGCGTTCTCTCAAGATTTATAAAATTCTTATGGGTTATCGGGGAAATAGTGCAGCGGACCTGGATCGTGTTCTGGACGCCGTACTTGCTGTACAGAGTTATGTGATAGATCATTTAAATGAAGTCGAAGAGGTTGAAATCAATCCACTAGTGGTAACACCAGAAAGGGCGATTGCGGTGGATGCTTTAATCAGAAAAGGAGGTAAAGATGAGTGATGAACCAGTTAAAAGTCGCAAAAGTGGGCATATATTGGAGGTGAAGATTGATCGCCCTAAGGCTAACGCTATTGATTTGGAAACAAGCCGGATTATGGGTGAAGTATTCCGTAATTTTCGTGATGATCCAAAACTGCGAGTAGCCATTTTAACCGCTGAAAGTGAAAAGTTCTTCTGCCCCGGTTGGGACCTAAAAGCAGCAGCAGGTGGTGATGCGGTTGACGGAGATTATGGTATTGGTGGCTTTGGGGGCTTACAAGAACTTCGTGGGTTAAACAAACCTGTAATTTGTGCTGTCAACGGTATCTGCTGTGGTGGTGGGCTCGAAATTGCATTGTCATGTGATATTATTTTAGCGGCTGATCATGCAACCTTTGCCCTTCCAGAAATAAGAAGTGGCACTATCGCTGATGCAGCGAGCATCAAACTTCCGAAACGAATTCCCTATCACATTGCCATGGAAATGCTCTTCACAGGTCGCTGGCTTGATGCAAAAGAGGCTGTCCAGTGGGGTATGATAAATCATATACACAAGGGTGAAGACCTTATGTCTGAGGCCTATAAAATGGCGGAGCTTTTGGCGTCAGGCCCGCCTCTTGTTTACGCAGCGATTAAGGAAGTCGTACGGGAATCTGAAAACATGAAATTCCAGGATTGCCTAAATAAAATAACAAAATCGCAGTTTGAAACAATCGACCGTCTCTATCACTCGGAAGATCAATTAGAAGGTGCCCTAGCTTTTGCAGAAAAGCGCGATCCGGTGTGGAAGGGTTATTAGCAACGTGGAACCCCATAGAATATTGTGTGATGTGCCTCTGTTGAAAAATTTTGCGTAGCGCGAGGCCCCTAAAATCTCCAATTGATAGATTTTCCAACGTTATCTTTTAGGTGCACCAAAGAAAAACTGATAAAAAAGACTAGCTCAATATTTTTGTAGCTTCTTAAGGTCCAAAACACACTATTTTCGTAATATGGAATTCAAATTTCAACATTGGCATCGATAGTAAATCACGCTGCATGTTTTCCTAGATAAGCCTTTTTTCGTGCTACAGAGGGTTGGACGCCAAATTTTTGGCGGTACCATTTACTTAACAATGTAACATTAGAAAAACCGCAGGCTACTGAGATTTCGGAAATTGGTAGTTCCGTTTGTACTAAGAGCTTTTCTGCCTGCTCCAACCGCAAAGAGCGATAAACTTGTAGGGGGGACTGGAGTAACTTTTCACCAAAGCTTCGCTCCAGACGCCTTGGTGAAACAGACATGATTGAGGCTATTTGACCTACCGTTAATGTATCTTCTAGGTGGTCGCGCATGATATCTAGCGCTTCACTTACTACAGGGTTACCTTCCGCCAAGCGCTTAAAATGCCAGTGCTCACGAGATCTAGAAATCTCGTGAGCAGAACTTATTCCTAAATGCGTCCGTAATGCGTTTGCTATAAAATTTCCGTCAAGTGCTCCTACAAAATGAATGATCATTTCAATAGCCGCCGCTGGGCTGACTGCGCTACTGATAGAAGACTGGTGGCAAGTGTTTTCGTAATGAAATTCACCACTATATCCTCTTTCCTTGACGGCTGCGCGAAATTGAGGATGCACTGAAGTTTTTTCGGTTTTAAACATTGCGACACTTATAGGTACAAAAATAGCGGATCCAATAACACAAACTCGCGCAGCACTTCTAAGCTGACATCGGACCTTTGGTAAATCTTTTGGGGCAACACACCATGGATCGAATATGCCGCCGGCTAAAACTAGCGTTTGATTTGTACTGCAACGATTGTTCGCTAATTTGCTTTCCAAATCAATGGCATTTGTCCATGTATACACTTCTTGCCCTATCAAATTATTTGCAGCGCGCAATACATCTATACAACCCTCTGCCGCAAACCTAGTAGATTCATTTTGAGAAATAAATACAAAACTCCTTGTAATACTTCTAAGCTTGTCAAAGCCATCGAAAGTTGCCTTCTCAGAAAGGTTGAAATTTTTTAGATACATTTGTGTTACCCCCCGTGAATTATAAACTTAACAAACGTCTAACCCGAGTAATTTGACATGACATTTTCAATAGATGTTTCTATGGCATGGAGAAAAGATTTCGCTGAAGAGCTGGCGGACATGAGGGTAAAACCATTATCCGAATGATGGTAGACTATGGTTCCAAGGTGTTCCATTACCGTTCTCGCAAAACAACTGACAGTGAATTTGGATGGATGAAGATCAATCGGGCAAATACGTTCAAGTACCTTCCGAACTTCGTTTCCGGAGAGCATCAAGCTAACCCAAACATCACTTTGGTCCGTTGTATAAACGCAGCCTCCAAGGCGGGATGAGAATTCAGCATGGGCCCTATTGGTCTCTTGCTCAGAGTCTATAAAACAAAATAGTTGATCAACTCCCAGCCGAAGCATTGTTATTAATCCATCTCTTGTTTCTGCCGCTCTACCAATGGCAGGGATGTTAATGTCAAATTCAGATTTGATTTTATTTGAAACTTCGGTTTCTAGACCCAACGGTATTGCTAGGGAGAAAATCGCACGGTCTGTTACTTCGCTAAGTGAAAGCGCTCCAAAATTTTTGTGATATGAACCTAGAAAAGGCTCAGCTTTCAACGAAAAGTCAGCCACGTTGCCGCCCTCCTTCAGGATCGTAGAAATGGGGTGACACGATTTCTGCCTCTAACTCAACACCGCGCGCTGGATTGACAACGCGGATGATTTCACCAATGCGCTCATGGCCCCTTTTAATAAAACCAAGACCGATGGAATGACCAAGAGTTGGCGAATAGGCGACCGATGACATCCAGCCCTGGTCGTTTTCCATAACGGCAGTATCGCCTTTGGAGATGAAACTGGAGCCGGCAAGTAAGGTATCAGAGCTATTAATAGGTTTAAACCCAACCAAACGCATGGCTTCTGCGGTATTCAGTTCGGGCCGTTGTGACAAGGTTTTTCCAATACAATCTTTTTTCTGGCTAACGAATCCACTTAGGCCCAAGTTCAACGCGGTGGTCTGCCCATTTAACTCGTTGCCCGCAGCATGGCCTTTTTCAATGCGCATTACACCCAAGGCTTCTGTGCCATATGGGATGGCATCAAACTCTGCACCTGCTTTCATCAGAATATCCATGAAGGAATTTCCATATTTAGCAGGCACAGCAATTTCGTAGGCGAGCTCACCTGAAAAGGAAATTCTGAACAACCGGGCAGGGGTGTTGTCATAGACAGTAGTCTCTGCACAAGCCATGAAAGGAAACGCCTCATTTGACAGATCAAATGGAGCATCAACAACTTTAGACAGCAGATTACGCGCATTGGGTCCTGCAACGGCAAATTGGGCCCAGCCGTCCGTAGTGGAAATTAGATGTACATCTAACCCTGGCCACAGACACTGGCGAGCAAACTCAAGACGGCGGAAAACCAGAACGGCATTGGCCGTTGTGGTTGTCATCACAAAATGGTTTTCTCCAAGTCTTGCAGTTGTCCCATCGTCATATGCGATACCGTCTTCTCGCAGCATAAGGCCGTAGCGTACTTTGCCCACGGGCAGCTTTAGAAACGCGTTGGTATAAACATGATTGAGAAACTCTGAGGCATCCTTTCCTTGTATATCAATTTTTCCTAGTGTCGTCACATCGCAAATCCCGACTGAGGCGCGGGTCATTTCGACTTCTCGGTCCACGCTATCTCGCCAACCTTTTTCCCCTTCCCGCGCAAACCACTGTGCTCGAAGCCAATTACCAGTTTCGACAAATGTTGCACCATTTGCTTGTGCCCAGTTGTGGCTTGGTGTCAGGCGGTAAGGTCTGAAATCTTTTCCGCGCGCGCGTCCTGCAAGAGCGCCGATGGTGACCGGCGTGTAAGGGGGGCGGAAGATTGTTGTTCCCGTTTCAGGAATGGTTTTGCCTGAACATTCCGCTAAGATTGCTAACCCCGCAATATTTGACGTTTTACCTTGATCCGTTGCCATACCTAACGTTGAATAGCGCTTTAGATGTTCGACAGAACGGAACCCCTCTTGATAGGATAATTTAATATCCTTAACAGTAACGTCATTTTGAAGATCCACCCAAGCCCGCTTTCGGCCTTCGCGCACGTGCCAAAATGCGGTACCGCTTTGCGCTTCGTCTTCTGCTTTGGGCAGATCACTGAATTTTACGGAAAATCCGAGGCAACTCAGTAGCTCAGATGTTGTCGCGTAAGCTGATTTTAGGATGGAAGACAGGCCAAAAGTGCCATTGGCGGCGCCGGCTACAGACATGCCTTGAGGCAAGGATCCGCCAGGCACAAAGGCTAAAATATCCTCATTCCAAACTGGTTTGCCTCTTTGGTGACAAGTTAGATGTACAGTAGGGTTCCACCCACCTGAAACGGCAAGGCAATCGATTGATATTTTTCTGCCATTGTGTAGTGTTACGGCGTTGAGTGCTTTACGGCCAGTTGTATTTAGAATACGCCCGCCGGTGATAACTTCCGTCCCGTTGATATCGGGAGGAGTGATGTTGTCGCGGACATCTATAAGTGCACGCACATTTACGCCTTTGGTGACCAAATCGCACGCTGTGCGCCAGCCATCATCGTTATTGGTAAAGACGGCCACATTTTTGCCAGTTGCCACGCCATAGAGATTGACATAGCTGCGCACGGCTCCGGCAAGCATAATACCAGGGCGATCGTTGTTAGAAAAGGCAATGGGACGTTCCGTTGCACCGGCTGTTAGCAAGGAACGTTTCGAATAGATCCGCCAGAGAATTTGGCGTGGTTTGTTCCCTGATGTTGCCAAATGGTCCGTCACCCGTTCCAGTGCGCCAAAGACTCCATGGTCATAAGCTCCATACACAGTTGTACGCGTCATTACGCGTACATTTGGCATGGCTTGAAGTTCGGCCAAAGTCTGCATCGCCCATACGCTTCCGGGCATATCAGATAGGGTAAGGCTTTCGCTGTTCAGACGGCCGCCTGCTCTGAAATCTTCATCGGCCAATATGATCCGCGCACCACTTTTCGCCGCTGTTAAAGCCGCTATCAGGCCGGCTGGCCCGGCACCAATTACAAGAATATCACAATGAAGAAACCCTTTATCATAAAAGTCTGGGTCGTCTTTCATTGATAATTTTCCAAGTCCAGCCGATGCGCGAATTACGGGTTCATATACTTTTTCCCAAAATACCTTGGGCCACATGAAGGTCTTGTAATAAAAGCCAGCACCTAAAAACGGCGCCGCCAAATCCGTGATCGCCATGAGGTCAAATTCAAGCGATCCGCGGTGGTTCTGACTTGTGGCTACTAGGCCGTCAAATAACTCTATAACGGTTGCGCGTGTGTTGGGTTCTTGTGCAGCGCCAGTACGCAGTTGAACGAGTGCGTTGGGCTCTTCCGGTCCGGCAGAAAAAATACCGCGGGGACGGTGATATTTAAAACTGCGTCCAACAAGTTTTTGACCATTAGCCAAGAGTGCAGAAGCAAGAGTATCACCCTGATAACCTTGCATCCTTTTGCCGTTAAAGGTAAAACCTATAGGGGCGCTGCGGTTAATAAGGCCGCCAGAAATGCGAAAATTTTTACTCATCTATATCGCCCTTTTGCTTTGGCAACATCGCGGGCCATTTCAACAGCTGTAATTTCATGAGTGAGGGTATTGCGGGTCACCACCAGCCATGATCTATCCCCTTGCTCGTGATACCATAGCTCTTTGTGCTCACCTGCTGGATTGTCGCGCAAATACCCATATTCATAAAACTGATCCGCTGCATCTGCGGCAATAGGATCGGGGCGATCAATAAGGTTTTCATCCCCAAGATAGACGAATTCAGCCGCATCACGTGGTCCAAGAAGAGGGTGATTGATGATCATATTGTACCTCTATCCTTTGTCTTGCTCGCATCCAGCTGAGCTCTTATACGTGCGAAATAGCATGCCATATCAGTGTAAATTAGGCTGATTGCCCTGTCCCTTTTCATCGATCAAATACCCTCGTTTAAATCGATCCAAGCGCAATTCAGTTGCAACCGGATGGGGTTCATCTTTCGCTAGTAGGTGAGCATAGCAATATCCGCTTGCAGGTGTCGCCTTGAAGCCGCCATAACACCAACCGCCGTTAAAATAGAGACCACCAATATGAGTCTTATCGATAAAGGGAGAACCATCCATGGACATGTCTATAATTCCGCCCCAACTGCGCAATAGCCGCGCACGTCCTATCATTGGCATAATGGCCATACCCCCCTCAGCGACATCTTCGACCACGGGGAGATTTCCACGTTGGGCATAGCTATTGTACCCATCAATGTCCCCGCCAAAGACAAGCCCACCTTTATCTGACTGGCTTACATAAAAATGGCCTGCCCCAAAGGTGATAACGCCCGGGAGAACTGGCTTTAATCCCTCTGATACGAAAGCTTGTAGTACATGACTTTCTATGGGCAGGCGCATACCGGCCATTGCCATTACATGGCCCGAAGACCCTGCAACGCAAACCGCAAACTTGTTTGCTGAAATATTACCCTTTGTCGTGTGAACGCCTGTGCAAACACCATTCTCGATTTGGAAACCGGTGACTTCACAATTTTGAATTATATCCACACCGTGCTCATCTGCACCCCGCGCGTAACCCCAAGCGACTGCGTCATGGCGTACAGTGCCGCCGCGGCGCTGATAAAGACCCCCTTTTATCGGAAAACGTGCATTGTCAAAATCTAGAAAGGGAAGCTCTCGGCGTAGTTGTGCTTCGTTGGCCAGCTCGGCATCGGCCCCCGCCAGTATCATCGAATTTGCCCGCCGCACAAAAGCGTCTCTTTGTGGATCCGAGTGGAAAAGGTTCAAAATTGAACGCTGGCTAATCATCGCGTTGTAATTGAAGTCTTGCTCTAGACCCTCCCAGAGCTTAAGTGAGAACTCATAGAATGGTTCATTGCCGGGCAACATGTAATTTGATCGGATTATTGTTGTATTGCGCCCAATATTGCCAGATCCCACCCATCCCTTTTCCAGAACGGCAACATTTTTGACGCCGTAGACCTTCGACAAATAGTAAGCGGTGGACAGCCCATGTCCGCCACCGCCAATAATAACGATGTTGTAGTCAGCTTTAGGTTCGGGATCTCTCCACGCTGGCTTCCAGCCGCGGTTACCTGACAAACCTTCGAGCAAAATTTTAAATCCGGAATAACGCATAAATTGCCCATCTTTTCCCATTTCTAAGATGATCTACAGTTTAACTGGAATAGACTTTCCCAGAAAAGACGCTTATTTATCTAAAATGGAAAAGATTGGTACAGAATTGAAAACTTGTCGTATTGGTGTATTGCCAATAAGCGGTTTTGCTCTGATGGCCTATGCTTCAACCGTTGAACCGTTTAGAGCGGCTAATGTGTTGAGCCGGCGGCGACTTTACGAAGTTATTAATATAGGTCCAACTCAAGAGGCTATAGAAAGTTCCGGGGTGGCTTGTGTAAATCCGCAGGTGACTATTAAGCAATCTGTTGATGTCGATTACCTTTTTGTAGTGGCGGGTGGAAACCCGTTGGAGTTCGCAAATCGAGAGATTTTTAATTGGCTGCTTCGAATGTCGCGGTTTGGCGCAAAGTTGGGGGGTGTTTCTGGAGGACCAGCTATTCTTGCACTGGCCGGCTTGATGAATGACCGGCGTATGACAGTTCACTGGGAGCACGCTGAGGCACTGAGTGAAAGTCAACCCAACCTAATGATTGAACGTACACTTTATGTGATCGATAGAGATCGTTTGACCTGTGCTGGTGGAACAGCTGCACTCGATTTGATGCTGGAGTTGATCACGAAGCACCATGGCGCGCAGTTTGCAAATCTTGTAAGTGACTGGTTCTTGCATACAGAAATTCGTCCATCTATCGGTCCTCAGCGAAGCGGTATTGCTGCTCGTATTGGATCTTCTAATGCAGCAATTCTTGATGCAGTGAAATTAATGGAAAATCATATAGCAGATCCATGTAATCTTACAGATTTGGCAGGTATATCAGGCCTCTCTAAAAGGCAAATAAATCGACTTTTCAAAGAAAAGCTTGGTCGTTCGACCATGGGTTATTACCGAGATATGAGGTTGGATAAGGCCCGAAATTTACTTATAAACTCTCGTCTATCACTTACCGAAATCGCGTTTGCAACTGGGTTTGCTAACTCCGCGCATTTTTCCCGATTATTTGCAGATTATTTTGAGCGGACTCCTTCTTCTCTTCGCTGAGAACTTGCAAATTCTGTTATGGCAATTCAATTAAGGAAGTAGTAATTGAAAGAGGTACCGCTATGCACATTCTAGTTTTGCAACATGCGAGAGCCGAGCATCCAGGCATTTTCCGTAAATTCTTGAAGGAGGATGGGCATACCTGGGAAACCGTTGAACTCGATGAAGGCGAAGCTCTGCCAGACATCGATAAATTTTATGCATCCCGGCAGCCTTTACGAAAAAGACGGGTAAAGCACATTGGCATATTTTAAACCGAGCGCGCGCTATCGAGAACGGGACATTTGTCGTCTCGCCTTGTGCTGTGGGAGCTATAAAAGGTGGTGGGGAAAGTTACGGGCACAGCGTTATAATTAATCCATGGGGTGAAGTTTTGGCAGATGGCGGCGAATATCCTGGAATAGTAATGGCCAAGATCAATCTCGACGAAGTCGTAAACGCTCGCGGTAAAATTCCTAGTATTACCCACAATAGGCCCTACACTCTGATTTAAAGAAAAGATTACGAGTTAGTTATGAGTTCAGTATCGGCGCTATTGGGTGATAGCTATGCTAAACACCCGCTCAGAGATAAATTTCTTAAATGGCAGTGTCTTGTGCGTCAAATCATGAGGCGTGAACCCTTGGGTAAACCTACAAACAGTGTGATGCCCGAGGTATTCCTCGGTAATAAATCAGAAAGCATCGGCAGCATAATTACAATAATGAACAAGATTCCAATGTATTCCGTAATCCCCGAAATGCTGCATATGTCGCGGAAAACGTTTGACGTTGCACAACGACTTAGCCTGGCTTTGCAGTACTTTTCAGCAACCTATTATCAAAAACCCAGCCAATTCTCAGAAATACTTACAGCGACATTCCAAAGTAGATTGCAAGGCGCCAATCTGATTACGCGTGCAAGTACCTGCAGTCTTGTTTTTGAAGCGTACGCACAGAGATTTGAACTTGAGTGTACTGTTGAAGATTTTTCTGACAAAAACCCACTTTTTATCTCAACTTTAGCACATAATCGCTTATTTAATCCTGATTTACCTGCCGATATGCGAGTTTTGGGGTTTGCACCTGATTGGAACGCAAGTAGATCATCGCCTTGATTATTAACTTTTCATTGGGTGGATTTAGTAGTTTATTTTACGAAGTCTAATCGCAGTTTTCGACGGTCCTCTTGTATTTCCGCTTCAACAAAATCTCTGAAGGCTTCGATACGCTTGGATTGACGAAGTTCTTCTGGGTAAGCAAGGTAAACCGGCACCTCCACGCTCTGTAAGTCTGGAAAAACTCTCACAACACTATCGAAGGCGTTTGTTACATAGTCTGGCAAGACACCAATTCCTAAATCGTGACTAGCGGCTTGAAGCACCCCATAGTAATTATTAACGGTAAGCGTTGAACCGATATCGTATGTCATCAATTCTTGAACCAGATTCAGGCCCGCAAGAACTTGCGGGGAACGGGGATTCTGAAAGATCAATCTATGAACTTTCATGTCGTTCATAGAGCGTGGCTCACCATGTTTTGCAATGTAGTTCCGAGTAGCATAGAGTCCGATCCGCACAAACATCAGTCGCTTGCGTATCAAATCAGCCTGAGAGGGTTCTTTCATGCGGATGGCTACGTCCGCTTCACGCATGGGGAGATCCAGAACCCGTTCCTCCATCATTAGATCAATTTTTAAGGCTGGATATTTTTCGTATAGCTTGTTCAAACGGGGAGCTAGCCAAAGAGTTCCTATGCCAGTAGTAGTGGTTACTCTAAGCTCACCAAAAACTTCTTCCTCGCTGTCTTTTATTCGCGCTGCCGCTGCATCGATGCGCTTGTTCATGGTTTTGGTGGCGTCAAAGAGTAGTTCGCCTTGTTCTGTCAAAATTAGACCTCGGGCATGCCGATGAAACAGGACTGTGTTCAAACTCTCTTCCAGCGACCTGATTTGTCTGCTCACGGCGCTTTGGGAAAGATGGAGTGTATCGCCTGCGTGAGTCAAGCTCCCAGCATACGCAACAGCATGAAAAATTCTGAGCTTGTCCCAATCCATTTTAAACCCCGCGTATGCTTATATATTAAATGCCTTGTAGAATAATCGTAAATTGTCAACAGATTACGCTTTGCGTCAAAAAATAACACTAGCTATCCTGGGAATTTGGAATATCTTTTCTGTATAGTAATTTAAAATAGTGCAGGTATTTGGACAAAGGGGGACACGCCGTGGTAATTGCAAATGTTTCGCTTTCAGATAAATTTGACATTTCAAAGAACCAGGTCTTGTTAAATGGGACACAAGCGTTGGTACGCTTAATGATTGCTCAGAAAGCCCGAGATGCAAAGATTGGTTGGAACACAGCAGGATACGTCACCGGATATAGAGGGTCACCTCTAGGCGCTGTTGACTTCCAAATGCGTAGGGCTGAAAAAGAATTAGCGGAAGCCTCAGTGACCTTTCAGGAAGGCTTAAACGAAGATCTTGCCGTAACCGCAATATGGGGTTCACAACAAGCAGAACTGCGTGGCGAGGGCAAGTTTGATGGTGTTTTTGGACTTTGGTACGGGAAAGGTCCGGGTGTAGATCGCAGTGGGGATGCGATGCGGCACGCGAATATGGCAGGTAGCAGTGCTAAAGGTGGTGTGATTATGGCCATGGGAGACGATCACACGGGTGAAAGCTCCACAACTTTGCATCAGTCCGACTGGGCCATGGTCGATGCAAATATGCCAATCGTAAGCCCTGCTGGCGTACAGGAAATTCTTGATTTTGGTCATTATGCATTTGAGCTTTCCAGGTTTTCAGGACTTTGGGTAGGTCTCAAGACTATGAAAGATACAATTGAAGTCACCTCCGTCGTGGACGCCAATCCCCACCGTATGACATTTACTGTGCCGGATTCAATTTTGCCAGAAGGTGGGTTAAATATCCGGCTAGTGGATACGCCTCACACGATGGAGACTCGGTTGCTAGATCATAAAGTTGCCGCAGCAGAGGCTTTTGCGCGTGTAAATCGAATGGACAAGCGCGTTTTGGGCGAGAAGGGTGCTAAAATTGGGATAGTAGCGGCAGGAAAAAACTGGCTGGACGTTGTTCATGGAATGTCGCTTCTAAATATATGTGAAGAAGAGGCCAAGAAACTTGGTATTACTACCTATAAATTAGTACAAACATGGCCAATTGATAAAAAGAGTTTTTTGGAATGGGCGGAAGGCCTAGAACTTATTGTAGTGGTTGAAGAAAAGCGCAAATTAATCGAAGGACAAGTTAAAGAGGCGCTTTTTGACGAATTGAAGGGACGTCGCGTTTTTGGAGCGACAAAGGGTGATGCTGCAAAGTCTCTCTTCCATTCAAAAGGAGCTCTTGATGCGAGCTATATCGCTGAACAGCTTGGTAAAATCTTTGTTGAAGAAGGTTTTAGCAACGATTTAGTGGAAAGTGGGTTGGCAGGTCTGTATAAAGCTCGCCGAGCGGAAAATGCAACCGACATAGCTACGCGTACGCCATATTTTTGTGCAGGTTGCCCTCATAATAGTTCGACTAAAATCCCTGAGGGCTCTCGTGCATTTGCCGGTATTGGATGCCATTTTATGGCGCAATGGATGGATCGCGAAACTCTTGGTTATACGCACATGGGTGGAGAAGGCGCTAACTGGATTGGGGAATCTCTTTTTTCAAATCGGGATCATGTCTTTCAAAATCTCGGAGACGGAACTTATAATCATTCTGGGATCCAAGCGGTTAGAGCGGCGATCGCAGCCGGTACCAATATAACTTACAAAATTCTTTTCAACGATGCAGTGGCAATGACTGGCGGACAGGGAAACGATGGCGGCCTTTCTGCACTACGCATTGCAAACGAACTTCTGGCCATGGGAATTCAACGGCTTGAACTTGTTTACGATGATAAGGAAGGCCTGGATTTAACGGTTTTTCCAAAACAAATAGGCAAGCATCATCGTGATAAATTGATGGATGTGCAGAAAGAACTTGCTAGAATAAAAGGGGTTTCTGCCCTAATTTATGTGCAAACTTGTGCAGCCGAAAAAAGGCGCCGTCGCAAACGCGGTAAATTTCCAGATCCAGACCAACGTATCTTCATCAATACAGATGTTTGTGAAGGTTGCGGGGATTGTGGGATCCAGTCAAACTGTGTTGCGCTGATACCGGTAGAAACAAGTTTTGGTCGAAAAAGGGCAGTTGACCAATCGGCATGCAACAAGGATTTTAGTTGTATTAAAGGTTTTTGCCCTTCTTTTGTGACCTTGCATGGCGCAACACCAAAAAAACGCAAGGCTCGGGATTTTGATCTTCCTGACATGCCTAGTCCCGTTATAAAGCCGATTGAGGACACATATAATTTGGTGATTACCGGTGTGGGTGGGGCTGGGGTGGTCACCATTGGAGCCATCCTTGCACAGGCGGCACACATCGATGGTAAAGCTGCAGGTATGATGGAAATGGCCGGCCTTGCCCAGAAAGGGGGAGCTGTCCATATTCATTGCAGATTGGCTGAAACTCCGGATCAGATAAGTGCAATCCGGGTTGGGGCTGGCGAGTGTGATGCGCTTATAGGGGGTGATCTTGTCGTTTCATCTGGTTCAAAAACACTGGGTCTCACTAGTGAAGGTCGTACTGGTGCTGTCGTGAACAGCCACGAGATCGTAACTGGCGAATTTACACGCGACACAGAATTCAAGATTCCCCAGGATCAGCTGCTCTTAAAAATGGAAGTACGCCTAAAAGAAGGTTTGCTTCTCTTTGACTCTAGCCGTTTGTCCAAGGAATTGATGGGAGATTCTATATTTTCTAATATGATGATCTTTGGGGCAGCTTGGCAGCAAGGCTTAGTGCCGGTCAGTCACGAATCTATCCAAAAGGCCATTGAGTTAAATGGTGCTGTGGTGGAAAAAAATCGGCGCGCGTTTGAACTTGGGCGTTGGGCAGCATTTGCTCCGGAAAATGCAGCTGAAGTACTAAGACCATTTACCTTATCGGCGCCAAAAAGCTTGGAAGAGAAAATCTCTAAATTTCAGGAACATTTGATACTTTATCAGGGCCGCCGACTTGCGAAAAAATTCAATGAATTGGTCGATTCTATCCAAGGGGATCGAGTTAAGGAGGCTGTGGCTAAAGGTTATCACAAACTTTTGGCTTACAAAGATGAATACGAAGTTGCCCGCCTTCACGTTGAAACGCGCCAGAGGGCAGAGGAGAACTTTGATAACGTTGATGTAATGACCTTTCATCTTGCTCCACCTCTGCTGTCCAAAATTGGGTCTGGGGAACGTCCCTTGAAGCGAAAATTTGGACCATTCATGGAAAGGATATTTCCAATTTTAGCTTGGCTCAAGATTTTGCGGGGAACTCCACTTGATATTTTTGGGTATACAGCTGAGCGGAAAATGGAGCGGGCTTTGATCCAGCAATACGAAAGTGATATGTTGGAAGTGTTACCGCAGCTAAATAAAGAGACTGAAGACGCTATTGTCGCTTTGGCCGAACTTCCAACTTTCATCCGCGGTTTCGGACCCGTCAAACGTGCTAATGAACTAAAAGCAGCAAAAAGACGCAGAGAGCTTTTGAATATACTAAAAAATCCAAGGCATGGTCTGAGTCGCGCGGCTGAATAAGGTGAGCGTTTTTGAAATTGCTTAACCCTAGCAACTTCATATTTTTACTTAAATAGGATTTAAGGGGCTTAAAATAGACATTGTTGTTTTCTTCTTTCGATTAATTGCTTCCGGTTGTGTAAATTAGATGTGAATGATGCCGATTGGTTTATTTGGCCCTGGGCTAGGTGGGCTAACGATTCATGAAAGTATCTCACTTGCTCCAAATTGAAATAGACTATGTCTTTTTTGCCAACAGCGCTCAGGAACCTTATGGCGTATACAAAGCCGTGGAAACCTTTTGTTAAAAAAGTTAAAAAACACTGGCAGTCTTGCATTTGTGTAGGGAGGGGTGTTATTTGGTGTTCTTAGCTTGCAACCCGGCCTTTGCAGTAGTACTTCGGCGAATATAGGAATTTGGGTTCCAAGTAGTAAACTCGTCCTTGGCATATTTGAGCCTCGAATTGAAGCTTTAACTGGGTGCACTTGGGATGACAATTAGCCAACCTAGAAAGTTAAATTTGCAAGCTGTTCGCTATTTGCTACGCCAGCCACATTTACTGGCCGCTCTTTTCAGAGAGAGTTGGCAATTCGGGCGATCGCATTTGATGTTGAAGCTGAGCTCGTTGATGCCATTGAAGATGGATATTGATACTTGCCGAGGCGCTAGTACGCAGCTACGATACGATTTTACGCAAAATGTCGAAACTAGAGTTCGCCTTTCTGGGACGCAGACATTGCCACTTCCTTCCGGATGTATTCCGATCCGCGTTAGGGGCACAGCTCAAAGTCTTTGCACAAGCAGCTCTTGTCGTTGCAAGTCTTTCAGATTATTAGTCTCAAGGTCCCAATTTTTGGAGCAACACATTGTTTTCGAAGCTGTTTAAAATTTTTTGAATACTAAAATTAGGGAATATTATGACCTATAGAATTTTGATTATTGGTGCATCGGGCTACACTGGAGCCGAACTTATCCGTCTTATTGCCACGCATCCCACGTTTAAAATTGCATCTCTTGTGGCTAATAGTCAGGCCGGAAAATCAATGTCGGAGGTTTTTCCGCATCTACGACAACTAAACTTACCTGATCTTACGCACCTTGATGAGGTGAATTTTGAATATATCGATTTGTGCTTTTGTGCCTTACCGCACAGAACCTCTCAAGAGGTGATATCCCAACTACCATCTAGTTTGAAGATAATTGACCTTAGTGCAGATTTTAGGCTTCGTGATCCTAAGACCTATGAAAATTGGTATGGAAATCCACATATTGCTAAGCAGACGCAAAAACATGCCATTTATGGACTGACCGAGTTTTACCGCGAACAAATTAGTAGCGCCCAACTTGTAGCGGGAACAGGATGTAACGCAGCCATCGGTCAATATATGCTACGTCCGTTGCTCTCTGAGGATGTAATTGACGCGGATGAAATTATTTTGGATATGAAATGTGCGGTTTCGGGGGCAGGGCGGTCACTTAAAGAAAATCTGCTCCACGCAGAACTTTCAGAAGGTTATAATGCATACGCTGTTGGCGGGACTCATCGCCATTTAGGTGAATTTGATCAGGAATTCAGTGCCATTGCAGGAAAGTCCGTAAGGATCCAGTTCACTCCGCATCTTATCCCAGCTAATCGGGGTATTTTAGCGACAGGTTATGTTCGTGGTAATCCCAAAGAGGTACACGCAGCATTGGGGGAGGCATATAAAAATGAAATTTTTCTTTCTGTCCTTCCATTTGGTGAAATCCCGGGCACTCACCACGTAAGGGGGTCTAATTTTTGTCACATTGGTGTGACAGGAGATCGCATTGAGGGAAGATCAATAGTGATTGGTGTTATGGATAATTTGACCAAAGGTAGCAGCGGTCAGGCTATACAAAATGCGAATCTCATGCTTGGAGAAAAAGAAACATCCGGTTTAATGGCAACACCGATTTTTCCATAATGAATAGATCCATAAAATGAAAAGCCTGCGCAAAAAGCGAAGAATACAACTCATAATGCTAAGTTTCGTTGCGCTTTCGGTAGCAACGGGACTTATTGGTTATGCAATGCGAGATGGTATCAATTATTTTCGCTCACCAACGCAGGTGATAGAAGAACCACCAACTTTGAGTGAGATTTTTCGTCTCGGTGGTCTAGTTGAAAAAGGATCAATTCGGCGAGATAAGGATGGGATATTGCTATTTCGTGTAACTGACGGAAACACTAGTTTAGAGGTGCAATTTAAAGGGGTGCTGCCTGATCTTTTTGCCGAGAACCAAGGGATGATTGGAATGGGGAAAATGCAAGAGGGTATTTTTATCGCTTCGGAGATTCTTGCAAAGCACGATGAGTCCTACATGCCCAAGGAAGTCTTTGAAGCACTAAAAGACCAGGGTATTTATCAAAAAAGTAAGAAATAATGCAAGTAATATGCACCGCTGATAATACTGAATGAAAAAATATCAATCATTGAGCCAATCGTGACCTTTGAAACTTTCAAAAAAGCGCGAAAGCGCGACAAATAGCCAAGAATTCAGTATGGTCTGAACGCAGATTGTATCTATAATCAATATATGATCATTGAGCTCGGACATTATACATTACTGCTTGCGTTTATGGTTGCTATTTTGCAGGTATCACTACCGCTTGTTGGTGTGCGTTTAAATCACCATGGCTTGATGAGTTTTAGCCAAACAGCAGCTACGGCCCAATTTTTGTTAATTGCAAGCTCGTTTGCTGCACTCGTTCACGCGTTTGTTACCTCGGACTTTACACTGAGACTGGTGACCTTGAATTCACACTCACTTAAACCTTTGATTTATAAAATCAGTGGAACCTGGGGTAATCATGAAGGTTCCATGCTGCTTTGGGTATTGATTTTGTCTCTGTTTGGTGCAAGCGCTGCGTGGTTTGGCGGTAATCTCACGCATCGTTTTAGAGCTACTGTTTTGGCCGTTCAAGGAGCCATCGGAGTTGCTTTTTTAGGGTTCGTTATCTTCACATCGAATCCCTTTCTCCGCCTGGCTACCCCACCATTTGATGGGCAAGACTTGAATCCGCTTCTCCAAGACCCGGGTCTCGCTTTTCATCCGCCATTTTTGTATTTGGGATATGTTGGTCTTAGTCTTACATTTTCTTTTGCGGTAGCGGCTCTAATCGAAGGTCGCGTTGATGCGGCTTGGGCGCGTTGGGTACGGCCTTGGACCCTAGCAGCATGGATTTTCTTAACCATCGGAATAGCACTTGGTAGTTGGTGGGCTTACTACGAACTGGGCTGGGGCGGCTTTTGGTTTTGGGATCCAGTGGAAAATGCGTCGTTCATACCTTGGTTGCTGGCAGCGGCTTTACTGCATTCGGCCATAGTTGTGGAAAAGCGCGAAAGCCTTAAATCTTGGACTATTCTTCTTGCCATCCTGGCTTTTGGTTTTTCTCTTCTCGGTACCTTTATTGTTCGATCTGGCCTTCTGACTTCTGTACATGCCTTTGCTAATGATCCGGATAGAGGTGTGGTTATCCTTGCGATTTTGACATTCTTTGTCGGTGGTGCGCTAATACTTTTTGCGGTGCGTACCCCGCAGATGCAAAATGAAGGTGTATTCGCGTTTACAAGTCGCGAAAGTGCGTTAATTTTAAACAACGTTCTCCTCGCCGTTTCCGCCTTTATTGTTTTTGTGGGAACGATATGGCCGCTAATAGCAGAGATTTTTTTTGATCGAGTTCTTAGCGTTGGGCCACCGTTTTTTAATGTAGCCTTCACTCCGGTAATGGTTGTACTGGGTCTTATACTTCCGATTGGCGCAATGCTGCCTTGGAAACGCGGCGAGATCTATAAAATAATTCTATCTTTAAGAATTCCTCTCATTTTTGCATTTGCCGTGGCAGGATTGGCTTGGGCACTCCAAACCGGCAAAAGCCTTCACGCACCAGTGGGTCTATTTTTGGGGGCGTGGCTGCTTTCTGGAGCGTTTGCTGACCTGTTGTTGCGTGCTGTCCGTGCCAACGATCTCAGCCGCCTGTTGCGAATCCCACGCGCAGATTGGGGAAAATTTCTGGCTCATAGTGGCCTTGGTGTTACCATGATGGCCATCGCAGGTCTTCTGGCTTGGTCAAAGGAAGATATTCGTGTGGTAGACATGGAAGAGACATGGAACCTCGGTGCTTACGAGATTACTTTGAAAGATGTACGGCGCTACATAGGGCCAAACTATCAGGCAAATATTGGAGACGTGGAGTTGCGTAAAAATGGTCGATTTATAGCGACCGTGCAACCCGAAAAGCGTTTCTACCCAATTGCAAAGATGCAAACAACGGAAGCAGGAATCGATTATCGATTTTTCCGTGATGTTTACATAGTTCTGGGTGAACCACATGAAGGTGGCGGTTGGACCGTAAGAAGTTATATTAAACCACTGGCTAGCTGGATTTGGGGAGGAGCTATGCTTATGGCAATGGGAGGGTTGTTGAGTCTTAGCGATCGCCGTCTACGCATAGCTGCAGCGGCGCGCAAAACCACTTTGCATCCGCAGGCAAGACCGGCTGAATGAAATTCGTAGTTTTAATCGTTTTTCTGTTATCGGCTTCTAACGCTTACGCAGTTGAACCTCACGAGGTACTGCAAGACAAAGTTCTTGAAGAGCGAGCCAGGGATATCTCCAAAGGACTCCGCTGCCCTGTTTGCCAAAACGAGAGTATTGACGAAAGCTCTGCCGATCTGTCTGCTGATATCCGAATTTTGGTAAGGGAAAGGCTTGTGGAAGGAGATAACGACCAAGAAGTTATTGACTTCATTGTCGCGCGATACGGGGAGTTCGTACTTCTTAAACCAAGTCTGACTGGATCCAACTTTATGCTATGGATCACTGCACCCATTTTCTTGTTAATTGGCTTGGCTATGGGTTTTTTCTTTATTAGAGGCCAAGCCGCGCGCGAAACAAACGGGAATGAAGCATTAAGTGATAAGGAAAAAAGGAAACTAGAAAAAATATTAAATCGTTGACGCAGGGTTTCCTTTGCATAATTTTTTACTCTAGATTGATATCAAATTAAGTTTGCACAAGGAGCGTGAGTATGGATTACACAACTTTGGACGTTTCGCTGGAAAATGATGTTGCTTGCGTAATTCTCAACCGACCGGAGGTTATGAACGCTCTCAATACTCAGATGCGTGCGGAAATTTGCGATGCTGTAAAAAACTTAGGTAAGGAGGCTCGTGTTGTCGTAATAACAGGTGTTGGCCAAGCCTTCTGTTCTGGTCAGGACCTTGGTGATAGAACGAATGCTGCCAGTGTCGATCTGGAACGAACGCTACGCGATGAATATGAACCGATGCTGCGCGCAATCATTGACTGTCCGGTCCCAACAATCACGGCACTGAACGGTGCAGCGGCTGGAGCGGGTGCAAATCTTGCACTGTCCTCAGATGTAGTGATCGCGGCCCACTCAGCCTATTTAATGCAGGCCTTTACGCGGATTGGTCTTATGCCTGATGCTGCGGGTACCTATATAATGCCACGTGCGATGGGGATGGCTAAGGCAATGGGGGCCTCACTTTTTGCTGAAAAAATTTATGCACAACAGGCAGAGCAATGGGGCTTAATCTGGGAAGCTGTACCGAATGAGGCGTTTGAACAGACTTGGAAGGAGCGTGCTGTACAACTTGCTACAGGACCAACGGTGGCTTATCAGAACATTAAAAAGGCACTGCGCCAGTCTTTGAAAAATTCGATGGACGAACAACTCGGATTGGAAGCTCGTTTGCAAAAGGAGTGCGGTCAAACGCGAGACTTTGTAGAAGGTGTCCTAGCTTTCAGCCAAAAACGCTCTGCAAATTTTGAAGGACGTTAAAAATACGCGCGCCCATTAACTAAGTCACTAAGAATGGGGTCGCACGCGGGGCCACTTGTCATAAAGGTCTTGAAAAATGGAGCTTAATCTCAACGTTTTTCGATATCTACATAATCTCTTAACGTTGACCCAAGGTAGAGTTGACGAGGACGGCCGATCTTCATTTGCGGATCTGCAATCATTTCTTTCCATTGAGAAATCCAACCAATTGTGCGGCTTACGGCAAATATTGGTGTAAACATGGAAGTTGGAAAGCCAATCGCCTCAAGTATGATGCCGGAGTAGAAGTCCACATTGGGAAATAATTTCTTGTCAATGAAATACGAATCATTAAGCGCCATTTGTTCGAGCTGCTTTGCAACTTGAAGGAGTGGGTTGTTGTCAATTCCTAAGAGCTCAAGAACTTCATCGGCGGATTGCTTTAAAACTTTTGCACGTGGATCAGTATTTTTGTACACACGATGTCCAAAGCCCATTAGACGGAAAGGATCGTTCTTGTCCTTTGCCCGTTTTATAAACTCTTGAATACGAGCCGCTGAGCCAATCTCGCGAAGCATTTCTAGACAGGCTTGATTGGCGCCACCGTGCGCTGGGCCCCAAAGACAGGCAATGCCGGCGGCGATACAGGCAAAAGGATTGGCACCTGAACTTGATGCCAGCCGTACCGTGGAGGTCGAGGCGTTCTGTTCATGGTCTGCATGTAAAGTAAAAATGCGGTCCATTGCGCGACTAAGGATTGGATTGACCTCATATTCTTCTGCCGGTACTGCGAAGCACATTCGCAAAAAGTTAGATGCAAAATCCAGATCGTTGCGTGGGTATACAAATGGTTGACCTACAGTATATTTGTAGGCATGCGCGGCAATTGTTGGCATCTTCGCAATCAAACGAATTGAAGCGACTTCGCGTTGCCATGGGTCAGTTATGTCTATGCTGTCATGGTAAAAGGCCGACATCGCTCCAACTACACCCGTCATAATGGCCATCGGATGTGCGTCTCGGCGGAAACCACGAAACAGATACATCATCTGTTCATGAATCATAGTGTGGTGTGTCACACGGCTTTCAAAATCTTCCAATTCGGCTGGTGATGGAAGTTCTTTATAAAGTAGAAGATAGCAAACTTCCAGGTAATGCGATTTTGCAGCAAGTTGGTCTATTGGATAGCCGCGGTGTAGAAGTTCACCTGCGGCACCATCAATGAATGTGATTTCACTGTCACAACTGGCCGTTGAGGTGAAACCAGGGTCGTAGGTAAAGACACCAGCCTCGGCATAAAGTTTCCGAATATCAATTACATCTGGGCCTGCGCTGGGCGAATGGATAGGCAGAGTGTACTCTTTGCCATCAAGGCTTAACTTTGCGACTTTTTTTTCGTCAGCCATAACTTCCTCTTTTTAAACTTGTGATCTGGCCATCTATACTCATAAGCGGACTTCGATGGGACCTCTCAAAAGCCTTATGCGCGCTCACTTTTCAATATGCCATATTTTATGTTCTACGTCTTTGAGCCGCGCAATGGTTTCTTTTTTTCCTAAAACCAGCATCATATCAAACACACTGGGCGTTGAAGTTTTTCCAGCAATAACCGCCCTGAGTGGACCAGCCAATTTTCCGAAGCTCGTGTTAAACGTGTCCGTTACAATCTTGCAAATTACTTCTAAATCTTCTCGTCTCCATGTAGCATTTTGCAGCTGCGGCGTCAATGTTTTGATCATTTGTAGTGCATCCCCAGTAAGTGAACTGGCAGCTTTTTCATCAGGATGAATTGGGCGTTCTGTCAGGCAAAAATGTGATTTTTCAAGCAGTTCAATGTATGTCTTCGCATGGTCTTTTAAACAGTAAAGGGCTGGCCCAATTTTACTTGTTAGCTCTTCTTCAGATATGTCTTTTCTGATTACTTTGCAATACTCAGACAGTCCATGCAGCAGTGCAGCATCACTTGTTTTTGCAATGTGTTGACCACAAAGGTTTTTGAGTTTTTTAAAGTCTAGTCGAGCGGGTGACCTACCAATACCACTAAGATCGAACCAGTCTTTTGCCATCCTATCTGTAAAAAACTCGGCATTGCCATGGCTCCATCCGAGCCGTGACAGGTAATTGCGCATCCCAGAAGCGGGATATCCCATTTGTTGGTATTCCTCTAAACTAGTGGCTCCGGTGCGCTTCGACAGTTTCTTACCATCTTCACCAAAAATAAGCGGGACATGGGCATAGGTGGGCAAAGGCCAATCCATTGCATAATATATTAACATTTGGCGTGCAGCGTTGTTAAGGTGATCATCCCCGCGAATAACGTGGGTGACACCCATATCGTGATCGTCCACCACCACAGCAAGCATGTAGACTGGTGTTCCATCGGCACGTAAAAGAACCATATCGTCTATTTGATCGTTTCGGATGGTTATATCGCCTTGTACTTTGTCTTTTATTATTGTTTTACCATCTTGAGGTGCTTTGATCCTAATAACAAACGGTCGATCTGGATGATTTGAAGCTGCACTGTGCCGCCAAGGGCTTCGAAAAAGGGTTGAGCGGCCCTCCTTACGTGCATTGCCTCGAAAAGTCTCAATCTCCTCTTGGGAGGAAAAACATTTATAAGCCTTTCCTTGAGTTAACAAATGATGCGCAATCTCTACATGGCGCGCAGCTTGATCTGCCTGAAATACAGGGTCCCCATCAAAATGCAGTCCAAGCCATTCCATACCTCGAAAAATTGCTCGCATCGCTTCACTATTTAAGCGTCCCTTGTCAGTATCTTCCACCCGCAGTAAAAATTTGCCACCACGTCCTCTGGCATAAAGCCAATTGAACAGAGCAGTGCGGGCAGTACCGATATGCATATACCCGGTCGGAGAAGGGGCAATGCGCGTCACGATCTCGCTCATCGGCGAACAACCTTTCTTTGAAGATTTATAATTAATATGAACGTTGTCTAACTGGCTGGAACAGCAAGAACAAGCAAAGTTGAAAATAGGGCAAGGATTTACTAATACA